>ENA-OFCD01000024-OFCD01000024.1-metagenomes-genome-assembly--contig:-NODE-24-length-94329-cov-36.508518_pt1 | contig 94329 bp, 79 predicted proteins | sample MGYA00153392_OFCD01 | MGnify analysis MGYA00153392 | reverse complement strand
GAACACGGCAAGCACGACGAACTACTGGCCGCCGGTGGGCGCTACGCGGAACTGTATGGACAGTAAGTTCAGAAGTGGACAACACTGAATGTGGACCAGGAATGTGAACTTGGGTCAGGTTCGCGCGTTTCCACTTGGAGGGCATCCGATTCCTCTGTCCACAAGGTCGGTGTCAGCCTAATGACTCTGATTTTATCCGGCGGCCCAGGGAACCCCAAATTCCGGGGGTCAGACTGCTTTCCCGAATGCTGGATACGACTGCTGATGACCCCCGGCCGCTGCTCGAACGATCCACCATCAATTTTCGCCGGTTCGCTTAGGACTTCGCGGGCGTGTGGGTCAGCGTTCCGGCAGGGTCTGAACGATCTCACCCACGTGCGGGCAGCCGCCCAACCCTCACTTCAACTTCGGACGCCATCCGACTTCGCAGGGAGAGACAGATGACCCAAGACGCACAGATTCGCCTCTTGACCAATCCGCCACAGATGGGACAGACGGCCGGAGCGGGCACGCTCACCCACAGGCTCTGGGCCTTTGCCCGCGAGAATCCTATCGTCCTGCTGGCCCTGGCTGGCCTGCTTCTGGGCACGTTCATCCGCTTTGGCCTGCACCGTCCCGCCCCGGCCAATCTCGTCTGGCTGGCGACCCTCGTTCTAGGCGGCGCGCCCGTGGTGTACCGGACAGTGCTGGGAATGCTGCGCGGCAACTTCGCGTCCGATGTGGTCGCCATGCTCGCCATCGTGGTGGCGGTCATCATGGGCCAGTCGTTCGCCGGACTGGTGATCGTGATCATGCAGTCGGGAGGTGAGGCGCTGGAAAAATACAGCCTGCGCCGCGCCTCCTCTTCGCTCGAACAGCTGCTGGCCCGCGCCCCGAGCGTCGCCCACCGCAGGACGAATTCAGGCATCGAGGAAATCGGCGTGGAGCAGGTCAGGGTCGGTGACATTCTACTGGTGCGGCCCGGTGACCTGCTCCCGGTGGACGGCGAACTGCGGTCGGCGGAGGCGGAAATAGACGAGGCGGCCCTGACCGGAGAGGCAGTCACCGCGCCCAAGCTGATCGGTGCGGCCCTGCTCAGCGGCAGCGTCAACGTGGGCGACGCCTTCGAGCTGCGGGCCACCCACATAAGCGCCGACAGCAAATATTCGCAGATCGTGGCGCTGGTGCAGCGGGCGCAGGGGGAGAAGCCGCCCCTTCAGCGCCTGGCTGACCGCTATGCCGTGTGGTTCACGCCCGTCACGCTGCTCACGGCGGGGCTGGGCTGGCTGCTGACCGGGCACGTGGGGACGGTGCTGGCGGTGCTGGTGGTAGTGCTGGTGGTGCTGGCGGTATTCGGGGCGCAGGTGGCAATGGCGGTGCTGGTGCTCTGGGCGGTGGCGGTGGCCCCGGTGGTAGTGCTGGCGCGGTGGGTACACTAACCACAAATCCAGGTAATGGCGGTGCTGGCGGTAATCTGGGAGCAACCACGGGTACTGTCGGCGGTGGTGGCAGTGGTTTCGCAGCAGGCACTGGTGGCACTGGTGGCACTGGCCAAGCCATTGTGGGCGGTGCTGGCGGTGGCGGTGCGGGTCTGGGCGGTGCGATTTTTCTCAACAGCGGTGTTTTGAAAGTCAGCAATAGTACCTTCAGCAGCAGCAGAGCAACAGGGGGCGCCAGTGGCGGTGGAACTGCTACTGCGGGTCTAGGATTAGGCGGTGCAATTTATGTTAACCAGCTTAGTGCAAGTGCCACTCTAACTAACACGACGATCGCCAGCGACCCCGCAGTTGTCGCCCCTCTGCTGAATGCCAGCACAGGTGGCGCAGGAATTTTCAACAACGTCGGAACTCTAACTCTCAACAATACTCTGATCGTTGGCAATACTTCAGCAGCAGTAGGCAGTGAAGTCACTGGAATCTCCACTAACACTACCAGCTTCATCGGCACTGGCGCCGCCGTACCTTGGCTCGACTCTGGATTGAAAATAAATGGCGGTCTCATCCAGACTCACGCCCTGATCGCCAGTCCCACGATCACCATTCCTGCAACAGTCCTTAATGCTGGTACTAATACTCTTGCCGTCAACACGGCTAATGTCGCCCTTACCACAGACCAGCGAGGTACTCAGTTTGGTCAGCCCTTTGCACGCAACGTCAACGGCCGTGTTGACGTTGGTGCTTACGAATACGGGCCTACGATCACAAGTCAGAAATTTAATGACAGCAACGGCAATGGTGTTAAAGACGTGACTGAGGCAACTGTCACAACTCCAGCGCAAAACTTTATTGTTTATGTAGATGAGAACAATAACAACATCCTGGACGCTTCTGAAAAGCAGGTAACTGTTGCCCCAGGCGGTACCTACACTCTCCGCGACACCAAGACTAACAGCCCGATTAAGGAAGTCGCAGTAACAGGTTGGCAGCAAACCCGACCGGCTAGTGGCGCAACTCCTTACAGCACAGGTATTGCTGATGTCATCAGTCCCAATGCTGACTTCGGCAACTTCCAGTTGATGACCATTAACGGTCTAGTATTCGATGATACAAACGGTAACGGCACCAAAGAACTAACAGAGACGACGGGATTACCCAACATTCCGATCAACTTAATCAACTCCGTCACCGGAGCAACTATCACCACCCAAAACACAACTGCCACGGGTACTTACAGCTTCACGAACCTACCGCCGCTGACAGGCGGTGCTACCTACCGCGTCCGGGAAGTCGTACCGACAGGCTCCACAAAAACCACAACCGATCCCGCTGACATCCCCCTCCAAAGTGGTGCAACTGTCGCCGGTCAAAACTTCGGCAACTTCAAAAACATCACCATTAGCGGTACCAAATTCGAGGACAAAAACAACAACGCCATCCTCGATGCAGGAGAGGTAGCACCGTCAACTCCTTTTGATATTCAGTTAGTTAATGCCACTGGTGCAGTAACAACCAAAACTACAGATGCTACGGGCAACTATACCTTTACTGACGTTGGGCCCGGCACGTACACCCTAAAGGAAGTACAACAGACTGGTTGGCTGCAAACTCTTGCTCCCACTGGCATTATCACTGCCAACAGCGGTCTGAACATCGCCAACACCGCAGCCACTCCCACCAACTTCGGCAACTCCCAGAAGCCCAATAGTATCAGCGGGCTGAAGTTCAATGATGCCAACAACAATGGCGTACAAGATACCGGGGAACTAGGACTTGCCGGCTGGCAATTCTTCCTCGATACCAACCCCTTCGACGGCATCCCCAACCCAGGAGAACTGAGCGCCCCCGTCACCGATGCCGCAGGCAATTACAAATTCAACAACGTACCAGCAGGTACCTACAAGGTGCGGGAAGTTCCTCAGACTGGTTGGGTGCAAACTACTAGCAACCCCCCTGACATCACTCTTCTCCGCGATCAAAATATCACTAATATCAACTTCGGCAACTTCAAGTCGAGCACGATTAGCGGGACTAAATTCAGCGACCTCAATCAGAACGGCATCAAGGATGCCGGGGAAGTGGGGCTGCCGAACTGGCAAATCTTCCTGGACATTAACAAAGACGGTATCTTTCAGCAGGGTGAACCGACTACCATTACCAATGCCGACGGCACCTACACCATCAACAAGATACCCGCAGGTACTTACCAGGTAAGGGAAGTCCAGCAAAAGGGCTGGAACCGGACGACTCCCAACCCCGCTGACGTAATTATTACGGGTGGAGATAGCAAAACAGGCGTTGACTTCGGCAATTTCCTGCCCCAACCAGGCACGATCCAAGGCCTGAAGTTCCAAGACCTGAATAAAAATGGCACCCAAGACAGTGGAGAGCTGGGTTTGGCTAATGTCACAATTCAGTTAACTAACCTCACGCCCGGAGCAGTTACTACTATTCCTGTTACCACTACTACAGACAATAGTGGCAACTACCTGTTCACGAACCTAACGCCGGGAACCTACCGCGTCCGAGAAATCCCACAAGCTGGGTTCACCCAAAGCACCCCCGATCCCGCCGACATTGCGATCGCTTCTGGGGCTATTGTCAAGAACGTCAACTTCGGGAACTCCCGGGCGCTGATTGCGACTCCGACTCCGACTCCGACTCCGATTCCGATTCTGACTCCGACTCCTGCACCGACTCCGACTCCGATTCTGACTCCGACTCCGATTCTGACTCCGACTCCGACTCCGACTCCGACTCCGACTCCGACTCCGACTCCGACTCCGACTCCTGACCTGACTACCCCTCTGAGCCCGCAAACGACAGATTTGGTTTGTCCAAGCGACTTCCCTAGGATCGACCCTCCCAATCTGCCAGCTGGTCGTAATGTGATCAACGGCCCTAACGGCGACGATACGATCGTGGGTAGTGCAGGTCCTGACTCTATTTTTGGGTTGGGCGGCAACGATTTGATCTTTGGCCAACAGGGCGGCGACTATATCAATGGCAATACGGGCAACGATAGTATCTACGGAGGCATTGGTAACGATACTCTCTTGGGTGGCAAAGGCGATGACCTGATATTTGGCGATCGCGGCAACGATATCATTTTCGGTAATCGTGGCAGTGACTCCCTTTCTGGGGATGCAGGTAATGACACATTGTATGGTGGCAAAGGCAACGACGTAATATTGGGAGGTGCCGGCGACGACTTGCTCTTTGGCGATCAAGGCAATGACACTCTCTGTGGCGGCGACGGTAACAATACCTTAGTTGGTGGCAGTGGTGATGACTTGCTCTTTGGTGGCACTGGCGATGATTTGCTCTTTGGCGGCACTGGTAACAATACCCTCATCGGTGGCGGCGGCAGTAATGATTTTGTCTTGGGATCTGGTGGAACCCAAACTATTATTGATTTCACCCAAGGAGTTGATTCCATGGGGTTGATTGGGGGCTTGGACTTCGGTCAACTGTCGTTTACTCAAACTAACGGATCGGCGATAATCAGCGTTGCTGGTACTGGTGAACTGTTGGCTACTCTGAAGGGGGTGCGATCGAGCTTGCTAACGGCTCAGGATTTCAACGTATTGGTTTAGTCCGGCAGTCCGGCAGGGGTTTCAACCCCTGCCTCAAAGAAATCAGGACACGGCAGTGCCGTGTCCCTACATGATTATTTTGGGGTAGGGAAACGGCATTGCCGTCTCCGACTCAAAGAAATCAGGACACGGCACTGCCGTGTCCCTACATGATTATTTTGAGGTAGGGACACGGCATTGCCTTAGACTACTTTCTGGTTCAAATTTGTTCCAAATATTTGAGCAAGTCGGCCATTTCTTGCGGACTCGGCTGAAACTGTGGCATTGGTGGGGTTCGCCCGCTGGTGACTTGGCGGATCAGATCGAATTCGGATTTGCGATCGGACACTCGGTATAAGTTGGGCCCGACTTGACTCTCTGGAGCGGATATGTGACACCCTGCACAGTTCATTTGAAAGATGGCTGAACCCTGAAACTGGTCGCCAGTCAGGGATAGTACGCTTTTGACGTAGGGATCGGCGACTTGAAACTGACGAATTGTCATATTCGCCAATATGATGGCAAGCAACACCGCGATCGCAAATATGGCAAGTCGCTCGATCGGGTTTCTAATTTCATTCGTGGCAAGTTGGTGATTCAAAGGATTTCAATTTAAAAATAGTATCTACAAGAAAATTTATTTCTCATAACATAGCTTAATCCTTCCCAGCGGGGATATCAAGTCTTGACAAGGCTTGAAAGGCGATGAAGGCGAAAATTCATCTATAAGTGCTGGTAATATTAAAGATAGGTTGTTAAATCTTAACGTTAAGGAGCTCTCATGGTAGAACCGCTACTTTCAGGTATTGTTCTGGGTCTTATCTTTGTTACTTTGTCAGGGCTATTTTTTGCTGCTTATCAGCAATATAAGCGTGGCGATCAGTTGGGTATCAATAAGTAAAAGGCTAATTTTGCCTTTCTCTCCTAGGGACACGGCAGTAATTGTAGGGACACGGCAGTAATTTTAGGGACACGGCACTGCCGTGTCCCTACAACCATGCCGATCGCACCCTAAACGCGATCGTTTGTTTTGTTTGCTGAAAAAATTAAAGATATCGATCGAGAATAGCAGCAGTTTCCCGGCCCGTCTTTTCCCAGCTAAATAGTTTTGCCCTAGCCAAACCGAGTTCGCGCAAGTGCGATCGAACTTTAGCATCCGTTGCCAGCTCGTGCATAGCAGCGGCTATTTCCGGGACGCTGTAGGGATTGACCAACCATGCGCTGTCCCCAGCCACTTCTGGCATCGAAGACAGGTTAGAGGTGATGACAGGAGTCCCACAGGCCATTGCTTCGAGCACAGGGAGACCGAATCCTTCCCAAAGACTGGGAAATACCAGGGCGATCGCCCGGTTGATGACTTTGGGCAAGTCTGCCGCCGGGAGGTAATCGAGGAATTTTACTCGATCGAACAATCCCAATTCTTGAACCTGCGCTTTCAGCAGTGGCGTATACCGTTTGTCTGCCGATCCTGTGATCCACAATTCATACTCAGAATTATCAGGCAAAGCCGCAAAAGCTGCCACAACTCGCTGCACGTTTTTATGAGGATTGTGGCGGCCCATATACAGAAAATAATTGCTAGTTGGCAAGTCTAAAAAGCGAAAAAAATTGGCATCGTAGCCGGGAAAAATTGGCGATATTAAAGAACTTGGAATCTTGCAAAAATCCGCGATATCTTTGGCAGTTGATTCAGAGTCGCAGATGACGTGTTGAGCCTGCCGCAGCACTTGGGGAATGTAATATTTATGATAAGGCGTGAGAGGATCGAAGCGGCGGGGAAATCGCAGTGCGATTAAGTCGTGTACTGTAATTATATAGCGACAATTGGTAAATAAAGGAGCTTCGGGAATTGGGGAAAATAAAAGATTAGATTTTAGCTGTTTGTAAATTTTGGGAATTTGGGTTTGTGTCCACAGCAGCCTGTTGATGTGTCCTTTGGTTCCTTGTTCTGGTGTGAGGTTGGCGGGGATTTGGTAGCAGTTACTATTGGGAAAATTTTCGGCTGTTAGTAATGTTGGATTGAGAGATTTTAGGTGAGGAAATAGGTTTTTGGCGTAGATGGCTAAGCCGGTTGGTTGGGAAATTAGGAAGGAGAGGTTGATTAGTAATTTTGATTTGGGATTGGGCATGGGATAATTTGTAGATTGCGGCTTTTTGGCGAGATTTTTTTATTTGACCTGAGATATTGTACTATTCTCAATTAATTTTATGAACAGGCAAGATGCCTGTTTCACAAGAAAATTTAGCTTTTTATGAACAGGCAAGATGCCTGTTTCACAAGAAAATTTATCTTTTGTGGAACAGGCATCTTGCCTGTTGCTAACAATAGTGCGCAGAGAGGGAACATTTAAAGGTATTTTTGTAAGATGTTGGCGGTTGCTTCTCCGGTTTTGTGCCAGCTAAATTGGGCCGATCGCGCTAAACTAGCTTTTTTTAAGTTCGATCGCACTTTTGAATCTGTCGCTATTGTTTGCATGGCGTGGGCGATTTCTCCGACGCTATAAGGATTGACTAATAATGCCGCATCTCCGGCTACTTCTGGCATCGATGACAGGTTGGAAGTGATGACGGGTGTACCGCAGGCCATTGCTTCGAGAATTGGCAACCCGAAGCCTTCCCAAAGCGTGGGAAATACCAGGGCGATCGCCTGATTCATCAATACGGGCAATTGAGAGTAGGAAACGTAACCGAGAAACTGGATTGAAGATTGTAAACCCAATTGTTCGACTTGTGCGATTAATTGCGGCGTGTAGGCATTGGGAGGCCCGGCTAGCCACAATTCATAGTTTGTGCGATCGGCTAAACTCGCAAATGCAGCAATTAATCTTTCCAAGTTTTTGTAAGGATCGTGTCTACCAGTATAAAGAAAATAATTTTTGGCTGGTAAGTCGAGATATCTAAAATTAAGATTATCGCAAGCTAGGGGAATTGCGGTCATTTTCTGACGCGGAATCTGAAAGAATTTAGCAACATCGAGCCCCGTCGCTTCAGAATCACAAATAATGTGTTCTGCTTGCCGCAAAACCTGCGGAATGTAGTAGCGAAAATAAGCCGTCAAGCGCGAAAACCGTTGGGGAAATCGCAAAGGAATTAAATCATGAACTGTGACGATGTAGCGGCACTTAGAATACAAAGGTGCTTCTGGAATTGGAGAAAATATGAGGCTAGATTGCAATTCTTTATAAATTTTAGGTAATTCAAATTGTGTCCACCTCAGCCTGTTAATTTGCCCTTTCGTGCCTCGATTGGGTGTCAAGTTTTCGGGAATTTGGTAGCAAGTATAATCCTCAATTTGCTGGGAAACAAGTAATGTTGGTTCTAGCTTTTGCAGTTGCGGGAAAAGATTAGCGGCATAAGTTCCGAGTCCCGTCGGTTCGGGAGTTAAGAAGGACAAATTGATTAACAGTGGGTTAGACATGATTTTATGCAACAGAATTTATCCCAATTGTAGGGGCGTATTTTACCAACAATAATCGTCTCAAACCAATCATTTCCCAAACCCGCCCTATCCAACTCGATCCCCCTAAATCCCCCTTAAGAAGGGGGACTTTGATCGGAATCTTGTCCCCCCCTTAGTAGGGGCGGTGCCCCCGTGCCCGCCCTCTTAGCTAGGGGGGATCGGATTATATGCAGCCTCACAAAAAATTGGTATAAATTGTTTTTTATCATGAACTTTATGTTTATAAAACCCGCCCTTACACAATCTATCGATCGCGATCGACATCGAGCATTTGAGCTACATCGCCTGGATTTGGCAGCCGAATTGTAGCATATTCCTGGTGAATAATCTCAAAAAAACTCTTGACTTTTTTCTCGAAATGTGACAGTCTAAAGTTTTGACTGCGCTGCTGTGCACCAGCTTGAAGTTCTGCTAGCAAATCGGGATTAACAATTAGCTGATGCGAATACTGGCAAAGTTCCTCAACGGTATTGAACAAAAAGCCCGATCGCCCGTGTTCGACAATTTCCGGTTGGCCGCCACCACCAAAGACGATAGGAGCACAACTGTTTTGCATTGCTTCCACAGTCGCCATCCCAAAATGCTCAAATCTTTGAGGATTGACTTCACCCAAACCGCAGGCGTGCCAAAATATGCTCGATTTAGCATAAAGCGATTTTACCTCATCCAAGTCAGCATTGACTTTGAGTGCGATCGGCCTCGAATCTTGCTTTAAAAGATTCTGAACCGTCTTTAAATAAGGATTTTTCGGAATGCTACTACCAGCTAAAATTAGTCGCCATCCTTGAAGTTCTGCGGGATAATCTGCTAGCAAACTGCGGAAAGCTTTAATTAGTTCGATTTGCTTTTTTGTTCCGCCAGCTTCAAACTGTCCCACAGCCAAAATAATCTTTTCTTTCGGCACTTTTACTATTGCCATTTCCACGGGCGGATAAAGCATAAAAGTTGGCTGTAAGTTCCACCGTTTCTCCAACCACTTGATAGTAAATTGACTGTTGGCAATAATGAAAGTATAGTCATCAACGGCAAAGTGACGGTTGCGAAAGGTATTGGGAAAATGACAGAAAAATATTGAAATTGGCGACAGCGGCTTCACTTTTTCCAGTTGGTTCGCATTGATAAAAATATCATAACTTTTGCTTTCTCTAGCAATTTCATCAAAGGGATTTTCCATATCTTCCGTGATGATGCTGGAATCGATACACTGCATTCCGCGTTTCTCGTAAAACGCCAAGGGAATAATCTTAAGTTTGCATCCTGAAAGGTTGAGTCCGTACCACGACTCTAAGTCGGAAACAGCAACGGGTTTGTTAGCGATAAAAGTAATGTCGAATTCATTTTGCAGCAGCGAGGCGATGGTAGCGACGTATTTTTGACCGCCGCCGATGAAATGCAGTCCGTGATCGTAAATTGCGATCGACATTTTGCGATCGCCCCGAACCACCTGCAATCGAGGTAAAATGCGATCGACCTTCATCCGACTATAAATCACCGCCAACTTTTCCGACAACTGCGGTAATACAGTGGCGATGACTTCCGGTTTCTGATAATCCAGCAGCTTCTTAATCGCTACAAACAAACTCTCGAACAGCAAATCGTACTGCTTGTTAGTGAAAAAATCTGACGTATGAATCGCTTTGACTAATTGCAAAGGTTCATGTTTTGCCAAATACAAAAAACGATTGCGGTTACAGAAATACTCGGTAAGTTTGCTACCTTTACTCGAACCACGATACTCGTGATGGGCGATAGCTGTGGGAGTATAAAGCATTTCCCAACCGCGTTTATGGCAACGTTTGGAAAACTCTACATCCTCAAAATACATCACAAAATCTTCATCTATCGGCCCGACATCTTCCAGACATTCTCTACGAAAAAGCACCGCCGCCCAACAAAGCCCTTCGACTTCCCGTTTTGTATCATACTGTCCCGAATCTTTCTCACCAAAGCCAACATCTCGCCAATAAAAATTAGGTAATTGCTGAATACCCGCGCTGTTAATTCGCCCGTCTTTAAACAGCAATTTGCCGCTAGTCGCACCTACTTTACGATCAGTTTCTAGCAGTTTAACTAATATTGCTAGCCATTGACTGTCCAGGGTAGCATCGTTATTCAGAAAGCCGATATATTGCCCTTTTGCTTCGCTGATACCGAGGTTGAGGGCTTTCGCAAAGTTGTTGGCGGTATTCACGAAAATGCGGACTTTCGGAAACAGTTCGCGAAGGCGATTAACCGAATCGTCTTGAGAGCAATTATCAATTACAATTAAATCTAGTTGCGATTCGGGATACGCAAGTTTTTGTAGAGATTTTAAGCAATCCTTCGTGTGGCGCAGACCGTTATAGTTGACGATAATTAACGAACATATGGGCAGTGTGGTCATCTTGGATGCTTTATGGTTGTCGATCGAGATATCAATTTCGGCTGCGCCAGAATGACAAGCGAGGACACGGCACTGCCGTTTCCCTACTCCAGATTAATCGTAGGGAAACGGCACTGCCGTGTCCTGATTTCCGGTAATATTAATTCCGATGCAACCGGAATTGAGATGAGCGGTAATCTCCTCTAAAATAGCAGTATGTTGCTGCTGCACTGCTTTAATTTGCTCTATTTCAGACTGAAAAGCTGCGATCGCCTTTTGTTGAGTCTCAAGCTGTGCTTTAACTTCGGGAGATCCGCTGCTGAATTCCGGTGTAATTCTTTTATCTAGAATTTGTTGATTTTCTTGCAATTTTTGCAATTGTGTGCTTAATGTTTGCACGACACGGGTATTAGCAAAATTGTAAATTACTTGACGTTCGAGTACGGGCCTGAGCAATTTTCGGACTATTTTTCTAACTGCAATTACTACCGAACCCAGTCGCCTTTGATAAGAAGTAATGGGAATATTATAAATGTCGAAGCCTGTCTTGAGAAGGGCGATATCCTCGTCATCTTCATTTTGGGCGATCGTACTATTTTCTCTTCCCGATAGCGGCTGTGCAATACCAATTCGCGGCTCCAAAGTTTGCCGCAATTTATCTATAATTTGTTGAGTTGGTATTTCTTCGTACTCCAATCTTCCTCCTCCTTTAGATAACCTAGTATGACTTATGCTGAAAACCACCATCTTGACTATTTGAATAATTTTAACTAATTGTATAACAGGCCGGAGAGCCTGTTCCAGGGCGGGCAGGATGCCCACCCCACAAGAAAATTTATCTCTTGTTAAATCAGGATTATTGCTTCCGATATTGGCAATATCTCAATTTAAACTAGCTCAATTTGACTGTCATCACCGATCATAAACCGTAGAGCTTTTGGACGCGGTGGCGCATTAGTGAGTTGAGCCCGCTGCCCGATCACGCTGTCCACAATCCGCTGGTGAATGCCAACTATTTTCGCCCCTTGCAATATTACACTATGTTCGATATCAGCATCAATCATCGTCACGCGATCGGCAATACTGCTGTAAGGCCCGATAAAGCAATTTTCAATGCGGCAATTTTCCCCAATTACCACTGGCCCGCGAACTGTAGAATTGATTACTTCTGTTCCTTCGCCTATTTGCACTCGCCCGATAATTTGACTTTTGGCATCTACTTTTAACTCAGTTGAAGCTACGATACAGCTATCTAAAATGATTTGGTTTGCACTCAGTAAATCATCTTTTTTCCCTGTATCTAGCCACCAACCCTCTAAATTGCAGGCTTCTACGTGTTTTTTCTGATTAATTAACTGTTGAATGGCATCCGTAATTTCCAGTTCGCCCCGGGGCGAAGGTTCAATTTGATCGATCGCCTCGTGGATACTAGGAGCAAAAAAGTAAATCCCCACCAGTGCTAAATTCGATGGCGGAACTTTGGGTTTTTCTACTAACTGTAAGACTCGCCCATTTTCATCAACTTTGGCAACACCAAAAGCAGAGGGATTTGGCACTGGACGTAGCAAAATTAGAGCGTCTAGTTTTTGATTGTTAAAAATTTCTAAAAATGGATCTAGGGAATTCTGAATTAAGTTATCTCCCAAATACATAATAAACGGAGAATCGCCCAAAAATGGTCTGGCAACTTTCACTGCATGAGCGAGTCCCGCCGGCTCGTTTTGCAAGATATAAGTAATTTTTGCACCGAAGCGAGAGCCATCTCCAGTTTTTACCTTCACCTCTTCGCCGGTTTCAGGACTAATAATAATCCCAATATCCGTAATCCCAGCCGCCACAATTCCTTCAATTCCGTACCACAGTATCGGCTTATTTGCCACAGGAACCAACTGCTTAGCACCCGTATAGGTGAGGGGACGCAAGCGTGTTCCTTTGCCGCCAGAGAGGATGAGTGCTTTCATTGGGTGAATTGAGTTATCCTTTAGGGTTTGCAGTGCTGGCTTGATTTGCTGCACTTGTTCGCTCTCGTCAATTTTAAAGCACCGCTACCCCGCTGGCAATAGCGTGGGTGTATGCCGATACAATCATTTATGCCGATCGACATTTTATACTCCTGGGTACACTATTCCTCAGAAACCTGATTTCTGATAATTACCCACCCTTTTAATAGCGGCCATATCGAGCCACCAATTCACTATCACTATTATTTTGATTTGTCAACCACGCCCACATCTGATCGCCCAGACTAAAATGCCACCATTCATTAGGATGCTGCTGAAAACCAGCAGCTATCATCGCATCTTTTAATATTTGCCTATGCCGGTGATATTCCTGTTTTTGAGGCTCATCGCTATTACCAAAATAATCAGGATAAGAACGTTCTGATATTTCATCAATCGGAGAACCCATATCAATCAACCGATTATTTTCATCTACTAAAGTTACATCTAAAGCTGCACCTGTACTGTGAGGGGGAGGTATGGCGCTATCCATGCTCGGCACAGCCCAAAATTGATATACGTGTTCTATAATCACTTGACGTTTGTCTTCGGAAACCGGAAATTCGCAGCCTTGGGCGCGAGCAATTTGATTGAAAGTATAATCCACCATAAATTTCTGCACTTCCACCGGCCGGTAAGCGTCAAATATCAGAATTTTCCAATTTTGATGATTTTGCTGTAGCTCAGTTTTAGCTGCGATTAAACTATCTACAACTCCTCGGCGCAAATAGTAAGGCGAATCTACTTTGCTGTTGTGATAGGGAGCACCCAACTTTTGATAAGGGTGCGGCATTTCAAAGACAAAATGTTCTGTGGGAATTGGAACTAGAGGCTCCCCACATTCGTCGATCGCTATTTGCTGATATGGTTTCACAGTACAATTGTGATGACTTTGTATTTTTTATTTAAATGCTCAATCTAGATACTAGCACGGGAATTGCATTTATCTCTGAAAATTCGCCAGTCCGCGCTCAGTTACGACAATACGTACAAGGACAGCAAATGGTGATGACTCAGACGGCTTTTAATGAGTTTACTAATATTGTTCAAAGCATAGCAGGTGTATTGGAACAAGGAAGAGCAAGTCGTTTCCTTCAGAGAGTGGCTGTCATTCCTGACAATCCCTCGAAGAGAGCATTAAACTTACAGACAACTAGAAACTTAGGCGCAAATGATATAATAATTTTGGGAACAGGCGACCAGTTGGGGATCACAACAACGACAGCAGATGCTAAAGCTGTTAGGGCATTAAGCGGTCAAGGTGTCGATTTTAGCCTGTACGTCCACCCTCCATGTCGTTTAACGGGAAACTAACGATGAAAGTGAAAGTTTCTATTGCATCTTATTTGTCGAGTACCTACAACCTGATTCAGCGTGCTTTTCCTGGCGGAATTAAAGAGGAAGATTATTTTCCGCTTTTGGCACTGCTTTACGATGAAATATCCGATCGCAATTTAGCCGAAGTCATGGCACACTGTACGAGCAAAGATTATTCTCTTGTTCTGAATGATGTATATGCCGTCGGTTCAACTGATGCACCGGATGCTAAAGCTATTGCTAAGTTAAAAAAGCATTTACTTGCTTGCGGCTATGCAGAATGGCTAGAAGAGTAAGAGTTTGTCTAATTACTGGATTCCTGACAAGTTTGCAGTCAGGACTTTAGTGCTTTAAATCTCTACCTCAAGCCCTAAAGTCCTGACTGCAAAAAATCCTAACTTTGGCGGTAAGCAACTACCGCATAAAACGGATCGCCGCTTCCTATCCGCAGCATTTGCATAAAACTCGGCAAGTTAGGCTTGCGAACTATTACTTCCGGCTGGCTAAATCCGGGTATATTAGCTCCTTTGACAGAATCAAAGTAACCCTTGACCAATTTTACCCGATCGCCCTCCGAACCTTCCCGCCAAGCCGCAATTGCTTTTTGATAAAACATCCGGTTAGAAAAGCTCATAATTGCGACACCACCAGGCTTTAAAATCCGGTGAATCTCGGCAAAAATTGCATCCGGGTGTTGCAAATACTGTACCGAAACGCAGTTGACAACTGCGTCAAACTCTGCATCCGGCAGTGGCAATTTGGGATTTGCGTTCAAATTCTGGACGAAATAATGATTCAGCCGGCGATTTTTCGCCAACTCCTGTTCATTCATCCCGTGGCCTTCGACATGGGCAAACTGCATCTCGTCGGGGAAGTGAGAAACCCAACTGCTCATCATATCAAAAATCCGAGTATTCGGTTTCAGGCGTTCCCGATACAAATCGGTTAGTTGCTGAATAAACCCGTCATCTACATGAGTCACAAACCGAGGAGAGGCATAAAACAAATTGTCGTCGGTGTCGTCTAACTTGGTGCGCTGGTCGGCTGGAAGCAACATAAATTCAAATCGCAAACTAGATGTACTGTTTCTAGTTTAAGAAAAATTAAGAAATGTAAACATATTTCTTGGGGCGGACATCCGGCTGGCTGGTTGTTAGCTTCACCAAAAATCCTGCGATCGCCCCTTGACAGCTTCCCGAAAACATCTTAGTCTAATAGTACGAACGCTAACTAATAAACAGATGGTTACTACATCCACTGTCGATCGCCCAAATCTAGCCCAATGGCACGACGTTCTCGCCCCCCACAGCCTTGGCTACCGCATCAAACTGCTGGCACAGCTAGGTAGTCGCAGACTGCAAGAAGGACTTGAACCCTTTGGACTCACAGCTTTTCACTGGCTGGTACTGTGTTGCTTGTGGCAAGAAGATGGTTTGCCAACTTCCAGCATTGGCGACAAACTGCAACAGGTAGGCGGTACGCTGACAGGTGTGATCGATCGCATGGAAGAAAGAGATTTAGTCCGCCGGGAGAGAGACACCCGCGATCGGCGAATTTGGCGAATTTGGCTGACGGATGCAGGTAGGGAACTGCAAGACGTGCTACCGCCGCTGGTAGCGGAGATCCGAGAGAAGTCAATGACTGGCATTTCACAGGTCGATCGAGAACGCTTCTCAGAATTGATCGATCGGGCGATCCTCAATCTTTCCTAAACCGACAAATCATTCTCACGGAAGAAGCGCAGCAGCATCTACCTCGACTACATTACAAATAACCGCAAAATACTACGCACTCTTAAAAACAGCACTCTTAATAAATAAATACTACGCACTCTAACCAAACGACATTTTATTAAAATCCCAGGAGTCAACTACCATGAAACCCACTAACGAAACTAACCCAGCAGAATTCAACGGTAACGGCAATCGCAAAGCATTGGGGCTATTAGAAATAGAAAAGCCGATCAACGACAACACAATCGCTAAAAGCCTACCAGTAATCCCCGCCCCAGAGACAGAAATCAGTGCCCCCGCCGATGTCAAAACAGGCACAGAAACAGAACTGCAAGCACCCCTACCTGCTGTAACCCCAAAGAAAAAGTCCAAAAAACCGCTGATTTTTGCAGCGCTGGGCCTAGGGGCGATCGTCGCAGGCAACTTCGGCTACCATTACTGGCAATACAGCTCAATCCACCAAGAAACCGAAAACGCCACAGTAGCCGGACACATCTATCAAATCAGCAGCCGCCTCAACGGTACTGTCGGCGAAGTCTTAGTACAAGACAACCAACAAGTAAAACCCGGACAACTGCTGATCAAACTTGACCCCCGCGACTACCAAGTTAAAGTCCAACAAGCCCAAGCAGCCTTAGAAAACGCCCGCCGCCAAGCCGAAGCAGCCCAAGCCAATATTTCCCTAGCCTCTCAAACCAGCCAAGGCAAAACAGCCCAAGCTCAAGGAGATATCGGCAGCGCCAATGCTGCGATTTCCACCGCCCAAGCAGCAATTAGAGAAGCCCAACAAGGCGTACCCGCAGCAGAAGCTACCGTTGCTGAAGCCGAAGCTGGCGTGCCCGCAGCGCAAGCTAAAGTCGCCCAAGCCGAAGCCGGAATTCCGCAAGCGCAAGCCAAAGTGACGGAAGCCGAAGCGGGAATTGCCGCAGCGCAAGCTCAGCTAGTGCAAGCACGAGCTAATGAAGTGAAAACCCAAGCTGATTATAAACGTTACGAAAGCTTGCAGTCTGAAGGTGCGATCGCCCGTCAGCAATTAGACGCATCTAAAGCAGCCTACGAAGTAGCTACAGGCCAAACTACCGCAGCCCAACAAGGAATTGCCCAAGCTAGAGCGCGTTTAGCCCAAGCCACCGAAGGCGTCACCGCCGCCCAAGCAGCAGTAGCCCAAGCCCGAGAAGGTGTCAAACAAGCCGAAGCCCAAGTAGCGCGGGCAAAAGTCGGCATCGCCAGCGCTCAAGCTAAAGTCGCCGTAGCGCAAGAAGGGATCAGCACCGCAGCAGCTAAACTTGCTACATCGCAGGGCGGATTGCAACAAGCTGAAGCTACGGGCGAACAAACTAAAGTCAGTCGATCGCAGTATGATGCTGCTAAAGCTGCGATCGCCCAATCGGAAGCCTCGGTTAAAGACGCTCAACTGCAACTTTCCTACACGAATATCACCGCTCCCGCCGCCGGACAAATCGGCCGCAAGTCGGTGGAAGTCGGCCAGCGGGTACAGTCGGGAACTCCGCTAATGGCCATAGTAAGCAATGATTTATGGGTAGTTGCCAACTTCAAAGAAACGCAACTGGCAAATATCAAACCAGGCCAAAAAGTTGAAATCAAATTAGATGCTTTTGGTGGCCGTAAGTTTGAGGGTAGAGTTGATAGTTTCTCCCCTGCTTCTGGCGCTCAATTTGCCTTATTGCCTCCCGATAATGCTACGGGAAACTTCACCAAAGTTGTGCAGCGAATTCCGGTGAAAGTTGTGTTTGATGCTGAAAGCGTTAAAGGCTACGAATCACGGATTGCACCGGGGATGTCTGCTACGGTAAATGTGGAATTGAAATAAGAGAAGGCACGACACGGATGTTGACACGGATACACGGATGATTTTAGAAGTCGTGGATTGGATTATTTGCGGTTAAGGGCGATCGTCCTTACAATATCATCCGTGTATCCGTGCTATCCGTATCGTGCTGTTATTCTGTTTTCCCTATTTGGCGCGAAGGGCGATCCTCTTCGAGGGCTTCGCTAACGAACTTTTTTCAGCCACTATATCATGCTCGATCGCACATCTCAATCATTGCACTGACCAGTCTTCAAACCTCAATCCAGGGATTCTTTCAAAATCTCGGCGATTCCGGGTAAGTAGAACACCGCTGTTTGCAAGTGCGTTAGCGAAGCCCTCGAAGAGGATCGCCCCAATCCGTAAATCTTGCGTGCCAACGCGGATTTTTTGCCTCAAAAAATCTATATAATAATGTTGAGCATCTCGATCGAAGTCAAGCAACTCAAAATCGGTCAGATAGTTAATAGTTTTTCGCAGACTTGCATAAGCTGATATTACTTCATCCTCTGACTTCGCTCGTCTGATACGGTTAAGTCGTCCATACATTTGCTCTTCAAATGTAACGAGCGTAATGGCAATATCTTTTGGATTAACTGCACTGACACGCTGCACTATTTGTGGATTACCCTGCCCAAAAAGTGTGGCATGGTCTGTATCAAATATCCACAAAGTCACTTAGCCGTTTCCTCCACCTCAATTTTATTGGTGGCTTCTGCTTCATCTAGTCGATCGTAATATTCTGCCATTTCTGCATTCCTGTCACGGCGCAGTTCTGCAATATCTTCTAGCATCTCATCAAAGTGCGGATCGTTTTTAAAGGCTCCTGCCCACTTCATCAGAGGATTTTCAGCTTTGGGAATGTCTACTGTCAGAGAGACTATTTCGACTCTTTTTAGACGCTCGGTCAATAATCGGTGCAAAATTTTCAAAGCTTCTTCTTTACTAGAACCTGAGCTTCTACACTCTGGCAATTCCCAAACTATAGCGCTGTAGAGGTCTTCCTCGTGCTTTTCAATTAGAACTTGATAAGTTAATTGGGTTAAAGGATTCGGACTCTGGGTTAATACTGTGGCATTCATCTGTTTTTCCGGTTGGCTATATTGGCATTTTAACGCATTGTTTTTCAAACATCAAATTTTTCGGGTAATGCTTTCAATAGATTTCAACCGTTCATAAACTCGCAGCACTTAAAGAAATCTGGATTCTAGGCTTTTCCAATCATTCAAGGCTGCGATCGCAACTTAACTCAACTCTCAATACATATCAACTCGAAAAAATATTATTGCCAAGAAAACCACTCTATGGTAAACTAGAAGATTGTGAATATTAATCAAAAGTAAAGTAACAAGCTCGGAGAAATCAAAATGACACAGCAAACCCTCCACGGAACCAGCCGCAAAAGAAAAAGAACATCCGGTTTTCGCGCCAGAATGCGTACCGCAACCGGTCGATTGGTAATCAAAGCCCGCCGCAGCAAAGGTCGCCACCGCCTCGCAGTCTAGCACTGCACTCTTGTTCAGAGGCCAAGATCGATCGCCCTACGCCATGTTGCCCGAGACAAACCGACTCAAACACCGAAAAGACTTCAGCGCCGTCTACCGCAAGGGAATGCGCCGCAACTCCGCTCATTTCAGCCTCAGAGCTCTGCGCAAACCCAAAAGCATCGAATTAAGCAAACCGACAGCCGAAAAATCCTTGCAGCCCACTCGCACAGGCATTTCTATCAGTCTGAAAGTTAGCAAACGTGCTGTAGTCCGCAACCGGATTAAGCGCCAGATTCGGGCAGCTTTGCGACAACTATTACCTCGATTAAAATTCGGGTGGGATTTAGTAATTGTCGTGCGTCCGATCGCACAAGAGTGCAATTATGCAGAAATTCTGCAAGAATTAGAGCAGTTGTTGGTAGAAGCCGAGGTACTAAATGGGAATTCGAGAGGAAGTATATTATGAAGGCGGCCCCGCGCCTGGAGACTTGATCGTCAACTTACTCCTGGGGCTGACTGTCGTGGGAATCCCCCTCGCAGTAGGATCGATTGTCCGGGCTCTGTGGCTGCGCTACCGGATCACAAGCCGCCGAGTGTCCGTAACTAGCGGTTGGATGGGACGCGAACGCACAGACGTTATCTACTCAGATATAGTCAAAATCGTCACAGTACCTCGCGGTTTCGGAAGCTACGGAGACATGGTGCTGACCATGAAAAATGGCAGTCGCTTGGAACTCCGATCGATTCCTAAATTTCGAGCAATGTATGACTACATTAACGAAAAACTGCCCGCAGCCGTTCAAAAAGCTAACGCTGCTCCAGCTAAATAACCGAATAACTTCGCCCTCAAATCAGGCTGAAATTAGTTCGATTATTGGCAAACTAATTACAAAAAAACCGCAGGCCGGGCGGTCGATCGACGGGTAATGTCCTAAGATAGAGACAAAACCCTAAAAGTTGAGGCGGCTCGCGTTCAGCAGATGCAAGTAGTTCTCAACACCAAACATAGAGCACCTAAATTAACGAACAAGCGAATGGATTTTGGTATCTCGTTTCTCTCCAACAACCTCATGCTCCCGATCCTAGATTTTTTCTACGGGATCGTGCCAAGCTACGGTTTAGCGATCGTATCTCTGACGCTCGTGATTCGCTTTGCTCTTTATCCTCTCAATGCAGGCTCTCTTCGCAATATGCGACGCATGAAAGTAGCGCAGCCGTTGATGAAAGAGCGAGTAGATCAAATTCAAAAACTCTATAAAGACAATCCTACTAAGCAGCAGGAGGAAATGAGCCAAGTCTACAAAGAATTTGGTAATCCTCTAGCAGGATGTTTCCCATTAGTGCTGCAAATGCCAGTGCTTTTTGCGCTGTTTGCCACGCTCAGGGGTTCGCCGTTTTCTGACATAAATTACAGCGTTAACGTCCAAGTTTTGCCCAAAGAACAAATCGAAGCTGTTCAACCGCAAGCTTTTGCTACACCGCCCCAAAATATTTACGTCACAGGTACTTTTCATGCTCCAGTTGTGGGCGTGATTCCAGGCGGCGACAAACTCTCTGTCGGCGACACAACCAAGATTGATTTTCAAACCCCAGAGGGTAAAGCTCTCACAGCCCTAGCTACCGAAAATAAGAGCGAAATTGATTTTGTTCCTCGTTGGAAAGTAATCAAAGGCGAAGAAACTGTCAAGGTAGACGAACAGGGAAACATCACGGCTTTAGCAGCCGGTGAAGCCACAGTTCAAGGCACAATCCCCGGATTGGCTACAAACAAAGGCTTCCTGTTTATTGAAGCTCTCGGTCGCGTTGGCGCGATCGACCCAGATGGTACAATCCACTGGGATATTTTGGTGATGATCCTCGGCTTCGGCATCAGTTTGTACATCAACCAAACTCTTTCGGGACAAGCACAAGGACCAAACGACAATCCCCAACAGGCTACAGTCAACAAACTGACACCTGTCATATTTTCGGGGATGTTTTTGTTCTTCCCGCTGCCCGCTGGCGTGTTGATGTATATGCTGATTGCTAACATCTTCCAAACAGTTCAATCGTTTATTTTGTCGAGAGAACCACTGCCCGAAAACCTTCAAAAAATCGTGGACGAAGCAGAGGCGAAAACTCAAAAAGAACAGGGATTAGATGCACTTCCCTTTGAGCCAAAGCGTTCTAAGAAAAAGGCTTGATTGTTAAAATGAAAGAATCTCAAATGCAGCGCGGACAGCAATGGTTAGAAGAATTGCTAAAACTGTCCGCAATTCCCTCAAAAGTAGTAAGCCAACAGCAAGAAGATTGCTATTGGATGACGATCGATCAAAGTAACCTCACTCCCGAACAAATTGCCATCTTAGTGGGGCCAGACGGTAATGTACTAGATGCTGTTCAATACCTATGCAACGCAGTTGTAAACATAGGTAATGAATCGGATGAACCGATTCCTTATACAGTTGAACTGAACGGCTATCGCATCCGCCGCCAAGAGGAATTGCGATCGATGGCAGAGTACGCAGCAGACCAAGCGCGCTCGACAGGAGTTGAATTTGAACTCAAAGCTCTGTCCTCATCAGAACGCCGTCAAGTACACAGCTTTTTGAGCGAATGTGAGGATCTAGAAACTTATAGTCAAGGACAAGAACCCGATCGGCGTTTGGTAGTACGGCGGCGCTGACGGTAAAAAGGAAGGAAGAAGGAAGAAGTTAATTTTTAACTATTCCTTTTGACCTTTGAATTCAAGAAGTAGGAAGGCAAAAGATTATTATGGAGACAATTTATATCCCTCATCTACTCACAAAAATGGAGCGGAAAGAGGTCATAGATTTTGAAGAAATTATCCCCGATTTAGAAACCCTTACTCCGGTGCGGGGGCGACTGCAAGTGACTCACCAAGGAAATTATCTTGAGGTGAAGGCAAAAGCAGAAACAATTGTGACTCTCACGTGTCACAGATGCTTGAAACAATACAATCACCGTTTGAAACTCCAATCATCTGAAATTATCTGGCTTGAAGAAAAAGCGAATCAGCCCGATTCAAGTTCAGGAGAATTTGAAGTTGATTTAGAAAATTTGGTAGAAAATTTGTCCCCGGGCGGTCATTTCTCTCCAAGCGATTGGGTATACGAGCAAATGTGTTTGGAACTACCACACAAACAGATATGCGACACTGAATGTCCGGGAATAGATTTAAATGACGTAGAAGAGGCAGAAAGCTCAGAAGCTCCAGCATCGGACAGTCGCTGGGCATCTCTGGCAGCGCTTAAACGTCAATTGCCTTAGTCAATAGTCATTAGTCAATAGTCATTAGTTAGCAGTCAGTAGCTACTGAAACTAATAACTGTGTAATAATGAATTCCAAAAAATAACACCAGCTAATAACCAATAACTAATAACCAATAATTAACGAGTTACCAAAAATAATACCAACTAATAACCAATAGCTAATGACTGATGACTAATAACTAATGACTAATTTTAGCGACGAATTTGAACTGCTGCTGCGATCACGCTATCCCTTAATTTACATTCCCACACGGGAAGAAGAACGCGTAGAAGTGACGATCGCCCAATGCGCCAAAAAACAGGGTTCTCGTGCTGTCTACATCTGGGATTTTGTAGATGGCTACCAAGGAAATCCCAACGATGCTGGTTTTGGCAAGCGCAATCCGCTGCAAGCTTTAGAGTTTCTCGAAAAATTGCCCGCATCCGCACCTGCAATCTTTATTCTGAGAGACTTTCAGCGTTTTTTAGAAGATGTGGCAATTTCCCGTAAGCTTCGGAATTTGGCGAGACTCCTCAAATCTGTCCCCAAAAATATTGTCATCATATCTCCAATCATTTCCATCCCAGAAGACCTCAGCGAAGTCATGACCGTTTTGGAGTTTCCCTTGCCGACGGCGGCGGAAATCAAAATTGAGGTGGAAAAAATGTTAGGAGCTACCGGACAGGCGATAGAAGGGCGTTTGCTGGACGAAACGGTGCGCTCCTGCCAAGGATTGTCGATCGAACGAATCCGTCGAGTTTTGGCAAAGGCGATCGCCACTAGGGGCGAACTCCATCCCGACGACGCGGAACTGATTTTAGAAGAAAAACGCCAAACAATTCGACAAACTCAAATTCTGGATTTTTACCCAGCCCGCGAAAATATCTCCGATATCGGTGGTTTGGACAATCTCAAAGAATGGCTGCTGCGACGCGGCGGTGCTTTTTCCGATCGAGCTCGCCAATACGGTTTGCCACATCCTAGGGGCTTATTGTTAGTTGGAATTCAAGGAACCGGCAAATCTTTAACTGCAAAGGCGATCGCCCATCACTGGCATTTACCCTTACTTCGCTTGGATGTCGGGCGTTTATTTGCCGGATTAGTTGGGGAATCGGAATCCCGCACCAGACAAATGATTCAGCTAGCGGAAGCTTTGGCGCCATGCGTGTTGTGGATTGACGAGATTGACAAGGGTTTTGGGGGATTGGACGGTAAAGGTGATTCGGGGACAACTAGCCGGGTGTTCGGGACTTTTATCACTTGGTTGGCAGAAAAAACTTCTCCGGTATTTGTAGTCGCAACGGCTAATAACATCCAGTCTTTGCCGCCGGAAATGCTCAGAAAAGGTAGGTTTGACGAAATATTTTTTGTGGGTTTGCCCAGTCAGGAGGAACGGCGGGCGATTTTTGAGGTACATTTGTTGCGGTTGCGATCGCACATTATCAAAAATTACGATTTAGAGCGCTTGGCTTACGAAACTCCCGATTTTTCAGGAGCCGAAATTGAGCAAACTTTGATTGAAGCAATGCACATTGGGTTTAGCCAAAATCGAGACTTTACCACAGATGATATTTTAGAATCAGCTAGTCAGATGGTGCCATTAGCCAGAACGGCTCAAGAACAAATCCAGTTTCTCCAAGATTGGGCCGCTGCTGGGAAAGCTCGCCTTGCTTCTCGATACGGCAGTTTGAGTCGCCGGATTCAAGGGTAAGCTTTTGAAATCAGCAGTCAGTTCCGACGCCCTGAGCGGAGTCGAAGGGTCGAAGGGTCGAAGGGTCGAAGGGTCAACAGTCAACAGTCAATAGTCAACAGTCAACAATGAGTAGTGTATATAGCATTTTCAAGTTTTTAGTTGGTTTTCTGTTAGCGATCGTCCTAATGGCAGGTGCTAGCGTGGCAGCCGCACTTTACTTTGCCGCTAAGCTAACTACCCTCCCCGAAAGACCTGTTTTTCCCAACGATAAAACAGCAGTTCAGATTGCGGGCGCTGCGTCTAAATCAACAGCTAAGGCCAGCCCTGTTTCTACGTCTAGCGATGCCCCATCTCCGAAACCGCTGGAACCTGGAACTTACCGAGCTCTAATAACTCAGCCGATCGGCTTAATTCTCCGGGATAGTGCTAACCGAGACGCGAACCGGATTGGCGGTGTTGGTTACAAGGAAAAAGTCGTCGTTTTGGAAGATTCGCCGGACAAAGAGTGGCAGCGGATTCGGGTGGAGGATGGCAATCGCGAAGGTTGGGTCAAGGGTGGGAATACAGAAAAAGTCGAGGGAGAATAGGACAATGGCGAGCGAGCGTGTCCGGTAAAATAACCGTTATCGGTTTGTAGTGAGGACGAAAAGTCCTCTGACTTTTAGTCAAAAATGACTCGCTTCCTGAGTCCAAAGTAATTTTATTTTGGTCGATCGACTGGACGCGATCGGAGTCTCCAACTTGCCAATATTCATCTCCGAATTCAAAAAGTGCCTATCACTTTTACTTCTAAAAGTCAAGTTAAATTTATTTAGGATATTTGGGATTGCCGTCATTAGACGCTGAGACTGTGAGTACGATCGCCCCTGAACAATCCTAAATTTGAGATGAAAGCTCAGCATTTCAAAGGTTTCAATCGCTGAAACTCTACAGAAAAATCAGCAAATTCATCAGTAAAAATTCTCTAATTAATCAGATTATGTTAAGAAAGTTAGCAAAATTTTAAGGTTAGTTGCAAAACCTAGGATGTTGTCACCGCACCATAGGCAAAAGTGATAGCTTTGATAACAAGATGTAAGTTTTCAGCTTAAAAGCTACCAACAATAAAAAATATGTACGACAAACGTCCCGATCGAGATTTGGCGAGTGCTGCTGTAACTGCGGCTTTAGGAGCTGGGGTCGTCACCTCTTTTGCCGTCAGCAGAGGGCAAAACCCTTTGGTAGCCCTGGGAATTACGGTTTTTGCAGCGGGAGTAGCTTTGATTTGCGATCGGTTCGGCTTAATTTAAGTGAACGTTCCATTTTTATGAACAGTTCACCAATAAAATCCCCGCCCTATTTGCAACTAGCAAGGGTGGGGATTTTTAGTTGATCGTCACTCTTGTTATACCAAAAAACTGGTCATTTTTCCCCCATCAAGGCTAAGATGTGGCTGCAAACTTTTTTCCTGACACTTACGTCTATATAGAGAGCGATGCTATCTTGGTTATTACCTGTAATTATTTTTGAAAGCAAAATTTTTTCCAAAATGGGTGCTTCACTCAAACAGGTAAAACTTACCCTTGATAAATCCTCTTCTACCCAAAGCTTAGCTTTGGGAGTTTGTCCAGATACCCCAGCCACAATTTCACAGTAAAAAGTTATGGAATCCCTCGCCTACCTCGAACTTGCTCTTGTTTGCGAAGCACCCGCAGAGTCGAAAATTTTTGATGCGCCTAAGTGGCAAAACCGATCGAGTCAGACTTATGTCTATTTGCTGTCTCTGGCTTTGATGTTGTCGGTTTTGAGTGCAGCCGGTTCGGCTTTTGCTCAAATAGATCCGGGAAATCCAAGTCTGCGCTCTGTGCAAGACAGGCTGCGGGATCTAGGCTATTTTTCGAGATCCTCTACTGGTCAGCTCGGGCCGGTAACAAAACAAGCTCTGACTAACTTTCAGCGAGACTATCAACTTTCGCTGACGGGTAGGCCCGATCGAGCTACAGTGATCGCACTCAATAGTTTTACCGATGACGATCGAGCTTTTAAAACTACTTATACAAATTACACGGAACTGCGTTTTGGAGATACGGGTGCAGAAGTTTCCGCTCTCCAGCGGAGGTTGAAGCAGCTAGGCTACTTCAACACTCATCCCACAGGGAGTTTTCGCGAAATTACCCTAAATGCGGTGAGATACTTCCAGCGAATTAATCGACTGCGGGTAACTGGAGTTGCAGACAGGCAAACTTTAGCTTTGCTGTTTGGCTCCACAAGCCCGATTCCCCCCGTTACGCTTCCGGGAGATATCTCGGAAAATGGCGGTTGCAAGGGGCTGCGGTTTGGGGACAGAGGGGCGACTGTAGACTTGATTCAGCGGCAGTTAAAAGCTTTGGGCTATTTTGAAGGTGGCGTTGATGGCAAGTTTCGCGAACGCACTCTCTATGCTGTGACTCGTTTTCAGCAAGATTATAATCTGGTTTCTGACGGCTGCGCTGACACTGCTACTTTGACTGCTATCGATGCTCAGATGAGGGCAGCTCAAATTACTTCATTACCCGAGGAAAATGACCAGCAGAGTCATGGAGATTTTATCGAACTCGGCGACAGAGGCCCAGAAGTAGAATTTGTGCAGCGGCGACTGCAACAATTGGGTTATTACAGGAGCCAGATTCACGGTTGGTTCGATCAACCAACTCAAATAGCTTTGATCCGGTTTCAGAAAGATCGCGGGTTATTCGGGACAGGGAGAGTCGATCGCAGCACTAAATCCGCTCTGCGACAAGATAACAAGCAGGCGACAGCACCTGTTCGGCAGATTGCCACCACCAGTCTGCGAGGGGGCGATACTGGGCATTAGTGTTAGGCAGTTTCAGTCTTCGCTCACAAGTCTGGGCAAAAACGTGAAGCTCGATGAGCGGACTTGCGGACGCTGCATCAAAGAAATCAGGTTTCTGCTCTCCGACTGATTCCTGAAACCATCTATTTTCCTGAATAAACCCAGTTTCGGCGTAAGTGCAAATTGCACTTACGCCGAAAACTTTTGTTAAAAAATGTAACAAGATGTACTTGAAATGCGAAAATAGTGTATATTCACTCACTCAGATCCGGGGTACTGCTGCTGTTCTGGGCGATTGCACCCGGGGTATTGCTGCCGTGCTGGGCGATCGACTTCGGACAAGACCAATTGCTGGAAACCAAAGACGGCCATCCCATCCGCAAAGCTTCGTGGCACACCGTATGAATAGTTAGCTGGCAGTCTAGCAGGTGCAACCCAGACTTTTCAGCTTGCTTCATGCCAATTTTCAAAATCGAATCGTTGTTAAATTCGATCGTTCTGTTGCACTGAACGCAGACTAGGTGATGGTGGTGGTGCGGATAAGGCTGGTTTATTTCATAGTGTTTGTGACCTTCTGCTAGTTCGAGTTCGCGGAGCAGGCTCATCCTTGCCATCAACTTTAAAGTTCGGTAAATGGTGGACAAGCTAATGTTTTCCCCGCGATTTTTTAACAAAGTGTACAAATCCTCGGCGCTCAGGTGATTGCCTTTGGGGAGGTTCTGAAAAACGTGCAAAATGGTTTCCCGTTGGGGAGTCATCCGCCAGCCTTTGTCATTGAGTTCGGATTTGAATGAAGACGCGGTGTAAAGTGCCATAGTGACCCTCTCAAGAAAGTCTGCCTATTGACAATCATACACAGCGATCGAGATATTTTGCAAATATCGGAGCTTATTGAAAAAAGGTTGAGGAAAAAATTTGGTTTTTGATACTTTTTGACTTTTAACCAGCTTTATATCTTGGGGGCAGAGGACAGAGAAGTTGTTTAGAAGTAAACCATTGTTACTTCTACTTAATCCCTCCTGCCTTCTGCATAAGTGCCGAATCACTCGCTCCGCGATCGATCGGGCTTTCCGGGCAAATTTAAGTCAGAGACTCCAGATAGTCGCGTACACGGTTACGACGCTTGGGTTGGCGTAGTTTTTGCAAAGCTTTAGCTTCAATTTGGCGGACTCGCTCGCGGGACAAGTCGAGAGCGCGACCAATTTCTGCCAGCGAGTAGGGGTGTCCGTCGCCCAAACCAAAGCGCATCAAAATTACATCTCGCTCGCGGCTGGTCAAATCTGCCAGAAGTTGCTGCAAGTCTCGGTGCAGAGCTTCTCGCATCAGCATTTCTTCTGGCGATACGCAGTCGGTTTCGAGCAAGTCGCCCAACTCTGTATCTTTTTCGTTGCCCACTTTAGTTTCCAGAGAAACAGAGCGGGGGACTCGCAGCAATACTTCTCGAACTTGAGCGGCGGTCATGTCTAGCTCAACGCCGATGTCTTCTATCGTAGCTGTCCGACCTTTTTCTTGAGAAATTTTGCGCTGGGCTTTCTTGATTTTGTTAAGTTTTTCGGTGATGTGGACGGGGAGGCGGATCGTGCGGCTTTGAGTCGCAATAGCCCGCGTAATTCCCTGCCGAATCCACCAGTAGGCATAGGTACTAAACCGATAGCCCCGCGTTGGGTCGAACTTTTCGACAGCTCGCTCCAGTCCGAGAGTACCTTCTTGTATTAAATCGAGTAATTCTAAACCGCGATTTTGATATTTTTTCGCCACCGAAACCACTAGGCGCAGGTTCGCCTTAATCATGTGGTCTTTAGCTTCGACGCCTTCAGATTGAATTCTTTCGATCGCCTCGACCGTCATTTCTGCTAACTCGGCCCATTGGCGCTTGCCTTCGGCCATAATTCGCTTGAGTTCTGGCACGTCACCGACGCCGGCAGTTGATGCCCAGCGTTCCAAGGAAGGCTTGTGTCCCAACTGTGCGGCCAAGCGATCGCGAACCTCAATTAAATGCACGAAGCGCCCAATTAGCCCTTCTTCCTGGGAGGCGACGATGCTGCGCAATTCCAGCAATTTAATGTAGCGCTGAACTTTTTGAGCTTCAGAGACTTCTTCATCTCTACCTAAGAGACGAACCCGACCGATTTCTTGTAAATACAAGCGCACTAAGTCGGTAGTGCGACGGCTGGCATTTTTTTGCAATTTGGCTGCTTGGTCTGCATCCTCTGTCTCTGCTGCGTCTTGGTCGATTGGTTCGTCCCCAGCTTCTTCAGCATCTTCATCCAACACATCTACATCTTGCAAGGGATTGGCTCGCAGTTGTTCGTCGAATTCAGCTTGAGCGTAAAAAGAGGTGGCTGGCATAGTGATTTTCTCAGTTGCTCCGGGTGAAAAGATGCTACGCTTGGCGGCTATTTATAATTAAGATGCCCACTCTGTTAAGACGAAGCATCACCGCTTTTTGTTTCTTGACTAACTTTCCTGACTTCGATGCTGTTGGAGAGACCGAACTTTGGCTGCCCTACTTGTTTTACCAAGATTCAGGAAAACGCTAAGAACTTTCTGATGTAACAGGTTGAAGCCCCGAAAAGTGCGTTGTACTTCTTTGTTTATGTAGCTAGTATATATAGTTACTGGCTAAAAACAAGTGACCTTCGTCAGAAGTTAAGTTAATCTTCATCACCAATAACCTGGTTCCCGATCACTTCCTAAATTTAGCCACTTTTTTAATAAAACTTAATATAACTAGGCGCTCTTGATTAAATCTCTCACAGTTGAGCGGAAGTTTAATCGTTACACAATATGAGCTTCAGAGATTGTAAAGTCCACAGTACCAAATTAGTAGCGATCGGCAAAAACCGGGTTTTTCGATGTCTTTTAGGTAAGTCGTGAGTTTGAGGGGGCGACCAATATTTTTTTGCTCTGCGCTGCTGCTTTGAGGTTAACATCACGCTTAGAACACCAGAATTATGAACGACCTCTTTTTCACCTGGCCTGCACAAAAGCGGAGGTTTTTGATTACCGTTAACCCGATCGGGTTAACGGATGGGTTCCTAGAAACCGGATTTTTCAACCCAAATACTTCATTAAAACCCTCAATAAGAGTTAAAAAACCCGGTTTCTTTGTGGCCGATTGGCTAAGTCGTATCTTACTAAGGAATGAGAATTAAATAACTTACAATTTTTATTGTTCTTGTGGGATGGGCGTCCCGCCCGTCCAGAAAGAACGGGCGGGACGCCCATCCCACAAATATGTGTAAATTATTTAATTCGCGATCCTAAGAATGTTGCTCTGGGCGTGACTTAACTCAAATTCAAATTCCTAGCGCGGGTAAAGTTTCATTAGTTCCCTCACTTGTTCGGCGTGATACGAACTGCGAGTTAAGGGAGAAGCGACAACTTGCAAGAATCCCAAAGATTCGCCAAACTCTCTCCAAGCATCAAACTGTTCCGGCGGCACAAAGTTTTCGACATTCAAGTGTTTTTGAGTCGGTTGCAGGTACTGTCCAACTGTCAAAATATCGCAGCCGACAGCCCGCAAGTCCTGCATCGCCTCCCGAATTTCGCTGTCTGTTTCTCCCAGTCCCACCATGATACCGGATTTGGTATAAACCCCCGGTGCGATGTCGCGGCTGCGCTGTAACAGTTCGAGGGTGCGATCGTACTTTCCTTGCGGCCGCACCTTCCGGTAAAGTCGCTTTACCGTTTCAGTATTGTGATTGAGTACATCGGGGCGGGCTGCGAGAATAATTTCTAAAGCTTGCCAGTTGCCACACAAGTCGGGAATCAAAACTTCTATAGTTGTATCGGGCATCGTCGATCGCACTGCTTGAATGCACTCCACAAACTGAGATGCGCCCCCATCCGGCAAATCGTCCCGGTTGACAGAGGTAATCACAACGTGGTTGAGTTTAAGCCGCTGCACAGCTTGCGCCAATCTTTCAGGCTCCGTCGGATCTAAAGGTTGGGGCTTTTTCTCAAAATCGATGTCGCAGTAAGGACAGGCGCGGGTACAAGCCGGGCCCATAATCAAAAATGTGGCCGTACCTGTGCTGAAGCATTCGCCGATGTTCGGACACGACGCCTCTTCGCAAACTGTATTCAGGGACAAATCCCGCAAAATTTCTTTGACGTTGCCGACGCGCTCCCACTGGGGGGCTTTAACTCGCAACCACTGGGGCTTAACTGTCACGTCTGTCTCCGCCTGAGTAGTGTTTTACAAAATATTATATACCAGCTTGCTCAATTTTGACGCCGAGTGTGATATCTTAAAAATACAGTGACTAAATTCGGGATGTAGCGCAGCTTGGTAGCGCACCTCGTTCGGGACGAGGGGGTCGCAGGTTCAAATCCTGTCATCCCGATTGAATTTAACTCTTTACAGGTAACGGGTTTCAGGTTTGTAGCTCTCCTAGATATTCCGTTTTCCGCTCATGTTTGGCTCAAACATAACAGATAATTTAGATGCTCCGCAGCTTAGTGGGGCTGAAATTGTTGATCGGGCGATCGGGCCTGTTAATTCCCCTTTGCCCAAAAATCAACTGTAGCCACTGTTGTTGCAAAGGCAATTAGAAAATAAGGCGTCAAGAATCAGAGCAGCAAGTCATTGTGTTCTCCCTCTGCTGGGATTTGGCAATATGTTTAACTACACTTACTTTCTCAGTGCTTAGAAATTGTACCCAGGTTGGAAACCAGACGCAAGTAAAAACACTGCAATAATTCTTAACTACAAGTTCATCAAGATTTACACATTGAGATAGATGTATTGATAGCTGAATAAGCGTATAATAATTATCAGTTCATAGAAGTTTTAAAATTTACCTACAAATCGGAGGATATTCTAGTGCAAAGAAGTGGCAAAGCCTTCGGTTCCTGCTCTCGCTGCGAAACAGTACCCCAAAAAATAGAGGGCAACGGAGGCTTATACCTGTGGTTTCCAGTATCGCACACGCTGAACAAGGTTATTTCTGCACTGGCAAAAGCTAAACTTGAATTCCAGCTTTTAGAAGACAGCAAGTGTTTGTACATTATGCTGGAGGGAATAGCGAGAGAAAAGTTTAGCGCCCTAGCATCATCGGTGCTGACAAATCAAGAGTTGAAAGAGACAAAAGTTTTGTGGATGCGCGAAGTTGAAGAGCCGAAACTTAGCGATTTTTATCGCAGCACTTCCTTAGACTCTTTTATTAACTTCAGCAAGTCTGATTGGCTCTTAGATTTATTGTCAGAAGAACGCATTACTACCCATTTTCAGCCCATTGTTTATACCTCAGATACTTCTAAAATTTTTGCCCACGAAGCCCTACTCCGAGGAATTGACGAGCAGGGAAACTTAATTCCTCCGGATCGGATTTTTGGTCAAGCAGAATCAGCCGGTATAATTTTTCAATTAGATGCTTTAGCCCGAACTCGCGCTATCCGGGAAGCCAAATTTCACGATATCAAAGAACTGCTTTTTATTAATTTTTCTCCGACTTCAGTTTACGATCCCGCTACGTGCCTGCGAATGACAGTGCAGGCTATTGATGAATCAGGAATTCCTCACAGCAATATTGTTTTTGAAGTAGCGGAATCTCAGCACCCTCCTGATATGGATCACTTGATGAAGATTCTGAGGTTTTACCGAGAAGCAGGATTTTTAATTGCCCTGGACGATTTTGGCAGCGGTTCTTCTAATTTAAATTTGATGCACCAGTTACGTCCCGATTTTATTAAGTTGGATATGCAATTAATTCGGAACGTCCATCAAGATTATTATAAGGCACTAATTACGGAAAAAATGTTAGAAATTGCCGCTCAATTAGAAATTAAAACTGTTGCTGAAGGTGTGGAAACTGTGGAGGAGTTGGAGTGGGTGCGGGAACGGGGGGCAACATTTGTTCAAGGTTATTTGATTGCTAAGCCATGTTCTCCGCCGATCGCAGTTACGAGCTATATTGGTGCTGAAGCTGTACCTATGTCTGCTTAAATGGTTTTCAGTTGCGATTTGGCGCTACATTTGCTCGTTCCCAGGCTCTGCCTGGGGACGCATATCGGGAGGCTCTGCCTCCATTAAAATGAGACAACAATCTGGAGGCAGAGCCTCCGAACATTCATTACCAGGCAGAGCCTGGTAACGAGAATTACTAGCACTTTAAACGCTCAAATTGCGCCGCAAAAAGCTTTCTAAGGATTCCATTCTCATGCCGTAAATAGATTCCAAGTTTTGCACTTCTGCGGGAGTGCAGAAAAACTCGTTAGCTAACAATACCCGTAAAGTTCCTAAGCCTTTTTGAGCTTGAGGATTCAATAAACCCACGGCATTTCGCAAGCCGTCAAACACAACTAGCGGCGGGTTAATCACTACAGGTTCGCGATTGAACAAGCGTCCGAAAATGCGGGCTATGTCGTCTCTTGTCAGCACATCGGGGCCGCCGACTGGTAAAATTTGGTTGCGGGCGCCTTCCACTGTTGGCGAGTCTACTGCAATTTTTGCTAAGTCGTCGGTACTGACAACAGATGTGCGGTTTTTGCCATCGCCAATCAACAGGTAAAGTCCGGTTTCTCGAAATCTTTCTGCTAGCGGTAGTAAGCTGGAAGCAAAACCTGCCGGCCGCAGAATTGTATAATTCAATCCGCTGTTTTGCAGATATTTTTCAACTTCTCGCTTGGCTTTGAATACTGCGGAATCTTCGTATCCCCGATCGACTCCGAGTACAGAAAGAAAGACAAAGTGCTGCACTCCCGCTTCTTTAGCGCAGTCGATCAATTCTATGTTAGCACGGTAGTGTACTGCTTGAACGTCGCCGCCGGTGCCGTGGGTGCTGATAATGTATTGCACTCCTTGGCAGGCTTTTTTAATATCTTTGTCTTGTTTTAAGTCACCGATAAAAATCTCGGCGCCTCGGTTTTCTAGTTCTGAGTAGCGAGATGCGAGGCGAACAAATGCGCGGACAGGCTGATCTTGCTGTCTGATTTCTCGTACGATTCGGCGGCCTAGTGCGCCTGTTGCTCCGGTTACTAAGAACATGATTTTTAGTTGTTGGTTGTTATTAATCTTATAACTTATAAATCAAATTTCGACAATTACGGGGGTGTGATCGCTGGGTTTGACTAATTTTCTGGGACTAATGTCTATTGTACAGTTTTTTGCTTGTTCGTACAAGGGCAAACTGAGATAATGGTGGTCGATTCTCCAGCCGTTGTTGCGGGGAAATGCGGCGGCGCGGTAGTCCCACCAGCTATAATGACCGCCTTCTGATGTGAATTTGCGAAAGGGGTCGTTTAATCCTAATTCGATGATTTCTGTGAGTGCGAGGCGTTCGGGGACGGAGAGGCCGACGGAGTTGGCATTGGCTTTGGGATTGTGGATATCTCGATCGTCCGGGACGATGTTGAAGTCGCCACAAATGCACAAGTTGGGGGATTTGTCTAGTGCTATTTTGAGGTATTCTTGCAGCAGTTTGAGCCACTTTAGCTTGTACTCATATTTCTCGCTGCCGACTTCGGAACCGTTGGGAACGTATACGCAAATGATGCAAATATCGTCTATAACCCCGGCGATTACGCGTTTTTGTTCGTCAAAGATACCAGTGGTTTCGTCGCCGAGAATGGGGGCAAATCCGGTGCTAATTTGCGTTAAGGGCGATCGGCTAAAAATGGCGACACCGTTGTAGGATTTTTGACCGGAAATGTAGCAGTTGTAGCCGAGGTTGGTGAAGGGTTCTAGGGGGAAGTCTTTGTCTGTGACTTTGGTTTCTTGGAGGCAGAGAACGTCTGGGGAGTTTGTTTGCAGCCAGCTAGTAACGTGTTCTAGGCGGGTGCGAATTGAGTTGACGTTCCAGGTGGCGATTTTCATTTTTTGTTGGTTATGTACTCTCTGATGGCTGGCGCGATCCTAAAGTGCGATCGCCCGTTTTGTTTTACTGTTTCAACTAATGACCGTCGTCCTAAAGATTGCATGACTTTGAATAGTTCTGGCGGTGATAGTTGCAGGTTTTCGGGTATTTTTGAGATGTCGGCTGGTTCGGGGGTATTGGCTAGCCAAGCGATAACTTGCTGTTCGGATGCGGTTAGCCGATCGCACTGCTGCTCCAATAGTGATTCTAAGTCACCTAAAAATAGGGTATCATAGGAGAGGAATTCGGAAACGCTGCCGCCGAATAAGTCTTGAATCATAGTGGCAACTATATTTAACCACAAAGGATTGCCCGAGTAAAGATCAATTAATTCTGACCATTTCTCCGGTTCTGCTAAACCTTTTTCTCTGAATATTTCTTGGGCTTCCGGGCCTAAACCGTTGAGTTGCAGAGATTTGCAGGGGCGGTTTTCGCCTTCTAAGGCGGCTATTTCTCTGGGTTTTTCCCAACTCAGGAGGATTAGGCAACTGTTGTGGGATGATTCTGTTAGTTGTTTGAAGAATGTACCGTAATTTTCATAGCCTGGTTGGTAATTGCCGGCGAGTTGTTGGCTGCTAAAGATTGTTTGCACATCATCGAGGATGATCAGACAGCGGTGCGATCGTAAATAGTCGATTAAATATGGTAATTCGGTTTCTTGCTGCTGGGAGAGGAATTTAATTAAGTCGGTTTGGAGTGATGCCAGGGGTGGAGAGTTGCGGAGACTTCGCCAGATAATGCGATCGAATTCGTGTTGAATTTGTGGGATTAGTTGGAGAGTAAGGGCGGTTTTGCCAATACCGGATAAGCCTAAGATGGTGATGAGGCGGGTGCGGCCAAAAATCCAGTTTTCGAGGGTGGTGAGTTCGGATGTGCGGTTATAGAATAGGTTGGGTTCTGGTGCGTCGCCTAAGTCTTGACATACTTTTGGTTTAGTATTGCTTGTTTGTTCCTTAAAAGTTTCCTCTTGTAACGATTCAGATTGTGAGGCTTTTGGGTAGTGAATGTTGTCTGCGGAGAAATTACCAATTTTCACACAACCATTGCCCACCAGTGAAACATTAGAGAAAAATCGTAAATTCTCCAGTTTGGCTCGAAAATTTGCTTTGCAAACCTCTTCATCTTCTAATGCAACTGATAGAAGTTTCCATAATTTAAAGCCAACTTCTTTAACGTATTTCTCTGAACGGTTGTGATGCTGTGCAATTTCTTTATATTTCTGATTGTCCCAAGCGCCACGTAATATAGCTTTTTGCAGACTATCTAAGTGTTTTCCCGTAGTAGTCAAAGCTAGATGGTCTACAAATTCTAAAGCTTCTTCAACGTCCATCGGTTACGTAGATGCAAGGGGTTGACCTGATTGTAACCCAACTAAATATGATTTTTTCACTAGCAACCAACTAAATGTGACTTTTTATGACCTAGTTGGGATGGAAACAACCTACTAAATATGACTTTATATGCCTTGACAAGTTTTGGTATTTAGGAAATAATTTATACTTAAGACAACAAAAGGTTATGCTCAGCGCTAGTTGTATCTACCTGTTATGACACAACCGAATATTTTGGAACTCGCGAAACAGGGAGATGCAAAGGCGATCGCGCTTCTGCTGAACCGCCAGCTACAAGCCAAGGGCATCACCGCCGCAGCTTCCCTTAAGGATGGTTGTTTACAGGTAATGCTAGAATCGGCAGAAGCGCCTAGTCAGCAAGTCTTGGCCCCGTGGGTGAGTAAGTCGATCGCTGGCTTGGGTGCTGCATCGATTGAGAAAGTGAAGGTTTACGGGCGACAGACGGGCGCAAAGGTGCCGGCGTGGAGTCAAGAGTTTGAAGTGGCGGGGCAAAATTTGCCTGTTGCGAATGTCACAGAGGAGCCGGCAAGTTCTAGTGATAATACGGAGTCAAATCAGCTTAGTTTGAAGGAACGGGCTAAGCTTGGGGATGTGGAGGCGATCGCATCTCTGTTAAATCTACCGTTGCAAAACAAGGGAATTACGGCGACTGCGAGTTTGCAAGATGGTTGTTTACAGGTGATGCTGGAGTCGGATGTGGTTCCTGATGAGGAGGCTTCTATTAGGGTTGTCCGCAGGGAGTTGACGAATTTGAAGGCGGGGGCGATCGCATCTGTGAAGGTTTACGGGCAGCAGGCGGGTGAGGATTTTCCGGCTTGGAATCGAGAGTTTGAGCTAAAGGCAGAGGTTAGTTCAGATTCAAAAAAATTATCAACCGATAAATTTGCAAATTTGACTGAGCTATTGACTCCGATTATTAATTTGCTTAGAGAACGAAAATTTAAAGAATTGTTAGACATCGGCCAAAATTATCTTAATGAAAATCCCGATCGTCAAAAACGTTTGATTGTAGTAGGAGTTATTGTCTTAGCAACTCTAACCTTTAAAGGAATACCCTTTTTAGGTTTCAATCACAATATTAAAGGCTCACTAACACTCAAGGATGACTTCTTCGGTGGAGTGGGTCAGTTTTGTAATGGAAAAGGAGGTTACGGGGATATTAAAAGTGGTAGGCAGGTGCTAGTAAAAGATCATAAAGGAGAAACTATTGCGACTGGAGAGTTAGGCATAGGTAAAATAATATCTGATAACCACTGCCAATTTTCTATCGAAGTGAATGGTATAAGAAAAGCAGAGTTTTACACAATTCAGATCGGTAGGCGAGGCGATTTGACATATTCATATCAAGAGATGGAGGAGAAAAAATGGGAGCTAAACGTGTCTTTGGGTGATTGACTTACTGTAACCAATCCAAATATTGAAGAAATTAAAATGTCTGACCTAAGCTCAAGAACCACCGAACACCTAGACTACCCATTCCTATTAGTCACACACATGGTATGTGCGGATCAGCAGATTCATAGTGAAGAGTCGAAAGCACTACGCGAACTAGCAATGCAGATCAGCGCTTCTCAACGCACTCTAGCTGAGATGGAAAAAATTCTCGCTCAAGATGAAAACCAGCTTTCTCTAGAGGATTTAGCTCCGAAAGTGTCGCCCGGTGAGCAAAGTGAGGCCATGTCGCAAATGTTGGCGATCGCCTATGTTGACGGTTTCTGTTCAGCATTAGAACGCCAGATGGCGGAACAAGTAGCACGGATTTGGAACTGGCCACCGGGAGAAGTACAGCGACAGTTGGCAGAAGCAGGAGCCTTCACTGATACCCGATTCATAGGCAAACACAACCAACAACAGAAAGTCTCTTTCGGTGCGCGTTTCCTTACAGGGGCTGATTCTCTCCTTTCACGCGCATTGGTGGATAATGTAGCAAAGCTCACTGGGAGTGAGCAAAAAGTTGAGCAAATACGCCGGGAAATCCTGTTAACGGGGCCAGAATATGATGAGGCGATTCGTCAGTGTGCAGTCATCGCTGATGAAGATTATAAATTTGCCGAATTGGCACTTAAAACAGCTATATCAGCCCTTTCCAACTTGGAAAAAAATATTCAAGTGGCTATCGAAGACATCAAACATAGAACAAGCGGTAAAGGTCAAGCTACCACTGCTAAGGAAGTCGCCAAGCAACTTGAGGATACTAGAAATGCTCTAAGTGCCGAAATTATCAAAGAAATGGAAATTGTGCGCGAGTCGCTTCGGGCCAAGGAACGCGCTCTCAATCATTTCAGCATCACATTTATGGGCAGGACTAAGGCTGGCAAAAGCACTCTTCATGCCATAGTTACAGATGATGGATGGGATGCGATCGGTGTAGGCAAGCAGCGCACAACTCGGTTTAATCGGGTGTACGAGTGGAAGAATATCCGCATCATTGATACTCCTGGGATTGGCGCTCCGGGTGGCAAAAGTGATGAAGAAATTGCTAAAAGTATTATCGACGAGTCAGATGTGATTTGTTATGTGGTGACAAATGACAGTATCCAAGAAAGTGAGTTTGCTTTCTTACGATTATTGAAGGAAAAAGCTAAGCCACTAATTATTCTGCTGAATATCAAGAAAAATCTGAGCGATCCTCGACGGTTGGAGCATTTCTTACAGAACCCAGATAAAGAGTTTGTTATCGAGGGTCAAAGCGGTATTGGTGGGCACATTCAACGTATCCGCCGCTACGCTCGTGAGCATTATGCTAATGACTATTTCGATATTGTTCCTGTGATGCTGTTGGCGGCGCAGCTTTCCCGCAAACCAGAACACGCAAAGAAGAAACAGGAGCTTTTTAAGGCAAGTCGGATACAGGATTTTCTTGATTTAATCCGTGTATCTCTGGTTAATCATGGGGCAATTCGTCGCTCTCAAACTCTGCTAGGTTCTACCGTAGGCGCTATTGATAATCCTTATAAGTGGGTTAATCAACAAGCTTTAGTCTATGAAAAATTGGCAGAGACGCTGAAAAATAAGCGCGAGGGAATCCAAAAGGACATCCGAAAAGCAGCTAAGGACGCTAAAGACTCTTTACTTCAACAAATCGATAGTATTTTTCAAGATACTATCAATGCTATACCATCTTTTGCAGAAGATCATTGGAACTCTAAAGAAATTGCGATCAAGGTGGGATGGGAACAAAAATTAAAAGCACTTCGATTTGAAGAACGCTTAAAAATAGCTTATCAAGAGGCGAGCAAAAAATTTAATAAGGAAGTTCAGGAAGCTCTGGAGGAAATAGGAAATGAACTAGAGCTAATATCTCAGCTTGGCAGCAGCGATTTCAGCTTTACTGAGCAGGATTCAAACAATTTTCGAGGTTTTGTGCGAATTGGTAGCAGTCTGCTCTTGATAGCTTCTGCTATTATAACGTTCTTCGCCCCTCCTATTGGTCTCGCTATCGGGATTGTAAGTGGTGTGGTTAACGGGATTGTTGGAATGTTTAAATCCCAAGATGAAAAGCGACGCGAAGCTGTTATAAATATATCTACTTCATTGGAAAGTCAGCTCAACACTCATAGGCAAAGCACTCTACAGCAGGCTAAGGGGGACTTTGGTAAGTATTCTGATTCTGTAACCACGAATATCAACATCTATTTTGAAGAATTGATTGCAGGGCTAGAGGCGATCGCGACTCAGCTTGAAGAAGCAAAAAAGAAGTTATCAGGTACAGCAAATTATCTAAATCGTGCTTATGCTATGCGAATCATTGACTGGTGTACTGAAGAAAACGAAACTCTCACAGATGAGCGGATCAACGAAACCATTGCCAAAGTCCATCGGGATTTCGGGCGTAACATGAAGATTGTCACAAAATCCAAAATTCAACCACGAAAATCACTAGAGGATATCAAACACATCCTTCAAGAGGATATTTCCTTTAGCAATCTCAAATCTACCAAAAAGGACTAAACTACCATGACTCAGAACACCCCCAACTTTAAAGCGGCTGATGTCGGTGCTTATTTCAAAAAAACGCTAGTAAAATTTGACAATTTGCTGGCTCAGGGAAACACAGCCGAACTAACAGCGATTCGCAAAAAAGTGCGCGATGAGTTAAAAGAGTATCGAGAACAGGGAATTCTCGGCGTAGCTTTTGTCGGGCAGTACAGTGCTGGTAAATCAACCATCATTTCTGGCATGACAGGGCGGCGCGATATCCGCATTGATGCTGATATTGCTACTGATAAAACTACCAATTATGACTCGAACGGCATCAAGCTAATTGATACGCCTGGACTTTTTACAGACCGCCAAGATCACGATGAGATTACTTATGAGGCGATCAACAAATCTGACTTGCTGGTTTTTTGCCTCACCTATATGCTCTTTGACTCATTGACAGCAGAGAATTTCAAGAAGTTAGCCTATGAAAAAGGCTATCGCTGGAAAATGATGCTGGTTATCAATAAAATGTCTGATGAAGCAGGAGAAGAAGAGCAAAAAATTGCCAACTACCGCACAAGTCTTGCCGAGGCACTGAAGCCTTACAGTCTTGATGAATTTCCTATCTGCTTTATTGATGCCAAAGACTACTGTGAAGGCATTGACGGCAAAGATGATTTCCTGACGGAAATCAGCCGCTTTCCAACTTTTATTGAGGCTCTCAATCAGTTTGTAGAGCGTCGTGGCTCCCTGGCTCGTTTTGATACACCCGTCCGAATTGCTCTAAGCTGCGTTGATGAGGCTCAGTTGAGTTTTACTCGCAACTCTAACGAAGATTCGGCTTTTTTTGAAGTGCTGACACGATTATCTCGCACAGTGCGTAAAGAGCGCGATCGCCTGCGAACCAAGGTTAAAAATATAGCCCTGGAGATGTCTTCAGGAGTTGCTAGCGAAGGTAACACTCTTGCCGCAGCAGTAGGTAGCGATCCGAACTTTGAAAGGCTTAATAAACAAACTGAAATCAACGTGCAGAAGCACTATGAGAAAGCAGAAACCAAACTGCAAGAAGCTGTTAATGTAGCAGTTGACGATATCCAGAAGGAGGTTAAAAAAGTTCTAGAAGGTGATCTAGTCAAGAGTTTTGTTGCTTGCCTAGATAAAAATCAAAATATATCAGCCCAAAATCTGGAGGCTGGTATGGATGTGGAGCGACTAAAAAGCCAAGTTAACTGGCTTAAAGGCATCGGTGAGACGGCCGGGGTGAATCTGACCACTTTGGCATCGAGGGGTTTTGCAAAAACCGCTGCTGAACAAGGATTTCTACGTTCTATAGATGTAGCAGGAAGCGGTCTACATCAAGGTGTTGTGGCTGTGGGAAAATTTGTCGGCTTTAAGTTTAAGCCTTGGCAGGCGGTTGGTATGGCCAAAAACATCGGCAATGCTGCTAAATTCCTGGGGCCGGCTGTAGCACTTGTTTCGGTAGGAGTAGAGATTTTACAAATGCGACAAGAACATGAGCGAGAAAGGCAAATGTCTGATGTTCGTCGCGATATTACGAGTCAATTTCAATCAACAGCAAAAGACTTGGAAAATCAAATTGAAATACAGCTCTTTGAATTTGAGCAACAGGTTTACGGACAGATTGAGAAGAAAATTGCAGCCGCTCGCCAGAATCAAGAGGAAGTGATTTATGCTTCTAATACTTGGGTAAAACAATTGGCAGAAATCCGTAAGGATTTTGACGGGATTATCCAGTACATCACGAAGGCAGCAGCTAACCCGAATACTTGAATCTGAAAAAGAGCGATCGCCCTTACATCCCAAATTGTCAAAAAGCGCGATCGCCCCTCACTTAGATTATTTAGAGAAAAAACGACCCGAATAATATTTTTTCATCGATTCTTGAGAAATAATCGCATGACAAGATTCATCTCTGGGCAAATCCCCTCTCGTTTCTAGCCAAGGCATTTCACTGCAAATCATTCGTTCCAAAGTTTCATCATCGTACTCAAAATATGCCTCGGCAACTTCTTCGATAAATTCCCCAATTTTTTGGGGAAGTTTCGGTTGTTCGATTTTCTCTGCAATCGGTTCCCAACTAAATTGGCATTGATACTTTTCTAATAAATCTGGAATAACTGGCCCGTGAATCCACGCTTGAAAATCTGCATCAAATAGTGGCTTGCCGTAAACTCCTAAATACCAAGCTTGAGCGTAGTACATGAGTTTTTGTAGCTTGTAGACATTGATTGCTACATCAGTTTGCGCGGCTAACCAAATGAAAGCATTTGCAATATCTCGATCGCTGATTTTTTCTGAATTAGTTGGAACCGCAACAACTTTCAGTTGACCTTCGCTTATCTGTTCCAATAGTTCAGAAACTGACAAGTTAAATTCTCCGGCAATTTGCTCTACTCTTTGCCAGACTGGAGAACTTACAGTTATTTGATATTCAGTTGTTATTGAGGTAGCTTGAGTCATGGCATTTCTGAGAGCTGACTTAAATAATTGTAGCAAACAGTGCGGAATAATGACTTAATAGCGATCGCCCTAACTACTTGATAATTAACCTATTTTACTGCGACAGCTAACTGCAACCCCAGTTTATCTAGTAAAACTATCAAAGCATAAATTTCCTCGCCCCCACTCTCAGACAACATTCGATCGAATTTCTCATATATAAGTTTAGCTTCAGTCGAGAACTTATTCATCTGCAAATAAGCATCCACCACATCTTTAAGTCCTGCTCGCAGCAATTCTGGTTCTGGTGTTTCTGACTCTAATTCCAACATAACCTCGATATAGCTAGCAGCACTTTCAGGGCTTTTCAGAGAAGAAATCAAGTATTCGTGGTAGCTTCTAGTTGTTGGGACTTTGAGTTCTTTCATAATCTCTCCAATATTTTTTAGCTTGGCTAATATCTTGATCTTGACTGCTTTTATCACCGCCACATAGCAGCAACACAACTGTTAACCCGATTTGTCCAAAATAGATGCGATAGCCAGGGCCATAATCAATCTTAAGTTCATAAACTCCAGCTCCTAGTGAGCGATAATCTCCCAGATTGCCTAGCTCAACTCGCCTGAGTCGTTTCTTGATTTTAGATACAGTTTTCGTATCTTGAAAGGAATCAAGCCATCCTTCAAAGGGACTTGTGCTATCGGCTTTTAGGTAGTTCTGTACTTCTCGTGGTTGAGCTTCCATAATTTTAACACAGGCGATCTGGATTTTAACTGATTTTACAGTACCATCCTCATAGAGATGTACATTAGGAATTCGACGATAAAGAATATCATTGTCTGCAATTTCTTCTAGCATTATCTCATCCTGACTTATGGAATCAATAGCTGAGACACTACATTCAAGACTTCAGATAATGATACCTGGTTTTTTTCCTCAAATTTTCTCTCGTTTCCTTCTCCCTTAATTAGTAAATAGCTGAAACTCATATCGGGTTTAATTTCCACTTCTAGATTGCCCTGTGGACTCCGCCATTCCAGTTGCAGGCTACCATTAGCAATTGGTGCTGCATCATAGGGTAAAATCCGATCGCCAACTAAAGGTGTAAGAGAGTATTTAACATGAATAAGCAACTGACAGGCTTTTACAAAAGCAACGGGCGAAACTGCTAATGCACCATAAGAATCCCAGTCAGGTTCTAGTTGGGCAAGTTGCGTCAAGCGCTCTAATATTGGATCTAAGGAAACATCGGTTAATGTTGCTTGAGACATGGCTTTTACAAAGATCGTATTTTATATTATATCATAGTTATTGCTGACGATAAGTTAATAGAGTGAGGCATGAGAGCAAAAGCCCGATCGCCCTTACGTCGCAATTTGTCAAAAAGTGCGATCGCCTTCTTTCCCCTGTGATTGTAAAAAATTTACATCTGGGATAAACTAGAAAATAGAAACCAAGCAACCTCTGAAAGAGGATAAAACAATGTCAGAAAGAGAATTATTGATTCGTGAGATTGCCCAAACCCCCGATACTTTAGTGAGAGAAGTTTTGAACTTTTTGCTATTCATTAAAGCCAGAAAAAATCAAGATAATTTTCAAAACCCTAATTCAGACAATTCCGATATTCCATCTTTCTTGAATTTCATAGATCGAGTTAATTCTGAAATACCAGCAGAAGAGAATGCACAGCTACCGAGAGACTTATCAAAAAATCTAGATAGCTACTTGTATGGCTCACCCAAGGAAGAATAATGAGAAAAATCTTTGCTGATACAGGTTATTGGATTGCCTTACTCAATCCCGATGATGCTTTACATCAGAAAGCTCGAAATCTCACAATTTCTCTGAAAAATGTACCAATTGTTAGCAGTGAAATAGTATTTACTGAATTACTAAATGCCTTCTCTGGAAGCGGGAGTTTTTATAGGCGGAAAGCTGTTAATTTTATCAATTACTCATTTAATAGTCCTGAAATTGAAGTAGTCAGTCAAACAAATGAACTCTTTAAAAATGCACTTGAGCTATACAATAACCGACCAGATCAAGCATGGAGTCACACAGATTGCACATCATTTCAAATTATGCAGCAACAAAATATATTAGAAGCACTCGCCTATGATAAACATTTTGAACAAGCTGGATTTGTAGCTTTGCTGCGTTAGGCGATAACCCGATCGCCCTTACATCCCAATTTGTGAAAAAGCGCGATTTAAGGGCGATCGGATATAACCATCAACAAGACGGCGATGGAGGAAACGGCACTGCCGTGTCCTGATTTAGGGTACTCTTACAAATTGCAGGTCATATCCCCAGATTGTTGACTGAAACGCGCGTTTTCCCGGTAGTCAACCGGACAATCAATCACGCAAGGGACATCTTGAGCCAGGGCTTCTTTGAGAATAGGAATAAAATCGGTTGCAGATTCCACTCGATAGCCTTTTAAACCCATACTTTCGGCAAATTTCACAAAATCTGGATTTCCAAATTTTACGAAATCTGAATGACCAAAATGATCTTGCTGCTTCCATTCAATTAACCCGTAACCGCCGTCATTAAAGATTAGCGTCACAAAATTAGTACCGACACGCAAAGCAGTTTCTAACTCCTGACAGTTCATCATAAAACCGCCGTCTCCCGTGGCTGCTACCACTTTGCGATCGGGATAAACCAGTTTTGCCGCCACCGCACCCGGAATCGCAATTCCCATCGCCGCAAAGCCGTTAGAAATTAAACACGTATTTGGTCGATCGCAGTGATAGTGCCGCGCGATCCACATTTTGTGAGCTCCCACATCAGATATAAGAATATCTTCCGGGCCCATTACCTGCCGCAAATCGTAAATGATTTTCTGTGGCTTAATTGGAAAACCATCATCGCTAGAATATTGTTCGTAGCCCGCGCGAATATCCGCCCGCAATTGCTTCGCAAAAGGATCGGCTTTTCCGGTTCTATCCGCACGCTGTAAAATTTCATTGAGCGAATCAGCAATATCTCCCACAACTTCTACGGTAGGGATATAACTGCTATCGATTTCTGATGGCAAAGCTCCTATATGAATAATCGGAATTTTGCCGTCAGGATTCCACTTTTTCGGGGAATACTCAATTAAATCATAGCCAACTGCTATCACTAAATCGGTCTCTTCAAAAGCACAACTAATGTAATCCCGTTTTTGCAATCCCGTTGTCCAAAGTGCCAAAGGATGAGTATAAGGAATTACACCTTTGCCCATAAAAGTATTAGCAACTGGAATATTCAATCTAGTCGCAAATTCTGTCACCGCTTCGCTTGCATTAGCTCTGATCGCTCCATTTCCGATTAACAACAAAGGACTTTTTGCCTTGGAAATTGCCACAGCGGCTTTATTCAGACTTTGGTAAGCGCCAAAAGTTTTTTCGCGGTTATCTTTGGTGAGGGGCTCTCCTTCCACAGGCATTGCTGCGATGTTTTCTGGCAAGTCAATGTGAACTGCTCCCGGCTTTTCACTTTGAGCTACTTTAAAAGCTTTGCGGACAATTTCTGATGTCGTGCTGGGGCGGACAATTTGAGCGTTCCACTTAGTAACTGGTGCAAACATAGCCACCAAATCTAAATATTGGTGCGATTCAATGTGCATTCTATCCGTGCCGACTTGTCCGGTAATTGCTACTAAAGGAGCGCCGTCTAAGTTGGCATCAGCAACGCCTGTCATTAAGTTAGTTGCGCCGGGGCCCAAGGTGGATAAGCAAACGCCGGCTTTGCCGGTGAGGCGGCCGTAAACGTCGGCCATGAAGGCGGCGCCTTGTTCGTGGCGAGTAGTAATAAATTTAATTGAAGAGTTTCTTAGGGCTTCTAAAACTTCTAAATTTTCTTCTCCTGGAAGTCCGAAGACGTATTCTACGCCTTCGTTTTCTAAACATTTTACGAGTAGTTGAGCTGTGTTCATTTCCGTTCTTCTCCTCTGTTAATTTTGATTTTTTCTGTTGGTCAACTTCTCGCAAAAATACTAGATTGGGATTTTTAATCGATGATTCACGGGCGGGACGCCCGTGCCACAATCAACACAGATTAATTTAGATTTTTGCGAAAAGTCGATCTACTTTTACTTATTTTACCCAGACTGTTTTAATGTTGACAAATTCGTGGATTCCTTGGATGCTCAATTCGCGTCCGTAACCGGAGCGTTTGATGCCGCCGAAGGGCAATCTGGGGTCGGATTTGACTAAACCGTTGATGAATACGGCACCGGCTTCTAGTTCGTCCATAAACCGATCGCACTCTGAGCTTACTGTAGTCCAAGCTGTCGCTGCTAAACCAAAGGATGTGCTGTTTGCGAGGGCGATCGCCTCATCAATGTTGGCAACTCGGAATACTAAAGCTACCGGGCCGAAAAATTCTTGTTGGCGCGCGGCAGCATCCGGGGGAATATCTGTCAAAATAGTTGGCAAGTAGAAATTGCCTGCTTTCTCTGACAATGGGCGGCCGCCTGTTAGAAGTTTTGCTCCCGATTGAATGCAAGCTTGCACTTGATTGTCCAATTCTTTGAGGATGGCGGGAGTAGCTAAAGGGCCGATATCAGTTTCGGGCAACATCGGATCGCCTACTTTTAATTGCTCGAATTTTTCGACAAATCCTTTGATGAATTCGTCGGCGATTTCTTCGGCTAAAATAAAGCGTTTTGCGCCTATACAAGATTGACCGTTATTGAGGATTCGCGATGTGACGGCAGTTGATAAAGCTGCTGCTAAATCGGCGCTGGACATCACAATAAATGGGTCGCTTCCTCCCAATTCCAGCACTACTTTTTTCAAATTTTTGCCCGCATTTGCTGCTAAACTTTCACCGGCTGGTTCACTACCGGTGAGAGTTGCTGCTTTTACGCGATCGTCCGCAACGATTTCAGCTACCTTGTCTGCTCCCACTAACAATGTCTGAAAAACGCCTTCGGGAAAACCAGCTTGCGCGAAAATTTCCTCTATTTTTAAAGCGCATTGAGGCACGTTGGAAGCGTGTTTTAGCAAGCCTACATTGCCCGCCATCAGCGTCGGTGCAGCAAACCTGAAAACTTGCCAAAATGGGAAATTCCAGGGCATGACGGCTAAAATAGCGCCCAGCGGTTGGTAGCGGACAAAGCTGCGGCTGGCGTCTGTTGTTGCAGGTACGTCTGCCATAAATTGAGCAGCATTTTTGGCGTAGTAGCGGCAAACTAAGGCGCATTTTTCGATTTCGCCGATCGCCGATTTGAGCGTTTTGCCCATTTCCAAGGTCATCATTTGGGCGTAAATTTCGCGATCGCGCTCCAAGATATCCGCCGCTTTCTGCATCCACAGAGCTCGCTGCTCAAACGGCTGGTGGCGGTATTTGTTAAAAGCTTGCTGCGCTAATTCCAGCTTAGCTTCTATTGCCTCATCTGTCATCGGCTCGAAAGTTTTCAGCGTTTCTCCCGTTGCCGGGTTAATAGTAGCAATAGCCATTGTTTCATCTCCTGTGTGAAAAACACAAAACTCCCTTCTCGTTTTAAAGCTAGGCGGGGAGTTGTATCAAAGTATTACAAAATGGGAATTTACCAGCCACGTTTTCAGGTTTTGTTAATTTGCAAGTGTCGCAATTTGTTGAAAACTCTCAAACCTTGATTATACTGCAAGATGTCGAACGCAAATATTAAGAAAATTTGTTTTGACACTCACAGGACTTACCCACACACTCTATTTGTGAGGTGCAACCTAAGTACCTCACAAATACCAATAGCAGAGTAGACCCTTTTTTGACATTAGTCCTAATTCAGATCAATTCCGGCTGCGCCGGAATGACAAGCGAGGAGACTGCACGTGCCGTTTCACGGCAGCGCCAGATTAATTGTAGGGACAGGACACGTGCAGTCTCCTGATTTCGGGTAATATTAATTCCGATGCAACCGGAATTGATATCACTCTCTTAATCCGCGGATGCGGACTTCGTTTGTGTAGTAGCAATTTCAAGAGACTGTTGGCGAATTTGCCGAGGGTGTTACCCCTCACTCATGGAACAGAGCATTTCCGTTTGCTACTCGTAGTTAATCGCTATAAGCTGTTCGACATCTAAATTGCATTTTTTGTGCGGGCTATACGGCCCACCCCACAAGAACTTTATCGAATTTTGACTGTGCAGTTTAAATGCAGAACAGCTTATGGTCAATTAAATACTTCGTCCAGAGCCTCCATTTTTAGGGGTGAGGGGTGAAACCAAACATCCCATAATCGTGGCAAGAAAACCATGATAAGGCAGAGCTAAAAAGAGCCGAAAAACCAGAGACACGGGTCAAGCTAATCGGAATGTTACGCCCTCTTGCCCAGATTCTTGACAGATTCATTGCAGCAGCTTTGGTAAGTGATATCGTTTCCGATTGCATCGGAATTATGAGTAGCCGAAATTAAGAGACCGCGAGTGCCTTAGTCTCTACAATGTTATTCTCGGTAGGGACTAAGGCACTGCCTTTATTCGTGTCAACAATCACCTGAAACCCATATAAATGTAGCTTTTAGTCAAAGTCCAGATCCCCCTGATAGTCGGGGGACTTTGACCCCCCCTGTCCCCCCTTTTTTAAGGGGGGATCTAGCCTTAATGGTTAAACAGCAGTCTGTAACTGGGTTTAACGTGTTTGTTGACACCAAGAAGGGCATTGCCGTCTCCTCTATCATGTCTGAGTAAAACCGGAATTGATACAGCAGATTCCACGTTGATGAAGTACATCCCGGATCGATAAATCCCCGTAGGGACAGGGCATTGCCGTGTCCCTACAGAACTCCATAAACCTGGGATACGCTGTATGAGGAATGCACGACACGGGTTTCGACGCGGATAGACGGATTAACGATCAATCGTGCGAATTTCTGAGAAAAATATTAAGCTAGGTTAAAGGGCGATCGATCCTGAAACGTTTCACGATTCTCGCTCGCACAGGCTCTCCGGCCTGTTCCACAAAGAGTGAATTCCTTGTGGGGTGGGCCGGAAAGCCCGCCCATAAAGGGCTTTAGGACTATTTTACCTGCCCTCACAGTCCAAAATTACCAGCAAATCAATACATGAATATTTTTAGCAGTCTGCTTTCTGGGCCAACTAAAACACCGCCAGCCACAAAACAGCGTCGGGGCATTGAAATTAAATCGGAACGTGAAATCGAAATTATGCGACAAGCGGCCAAAATTGTCGCAACGGTACTGAAAGAAATTTCCCAACTTGTGAAACCGGGAATGACTACTGCTGACTTAGATACCTATGCCGAAAGACGCATCCGCGAAATGGGCGCAACTCCCAGTTTTAAAGGTTATCACGGTTTCACCGGATCGATTTGTTCTAGTATTAATAACGAAGTTGTTCATGGCATCCCCAGTGCCAAAAAAGTAATTCGGGCTGGAGATGTTCTGAAAGTAGATACGGGAGCATATTACCAAGGTTTTCACGGCGATTCTTGCATTACGATCGCAGTTGTGGAAGTGACTCCCGAATCGGCAAAATTAATTAGGGTAGCAGAAGAAGCTCTCTATAAAGGTATCGAACAGGTGAAGGCTGGAGCTTATTTGTTGGATCTGGCTGGTGCGATCGAAGATCATGTCAAAAGCAACGGTTTTAGCATCGTTGAGGAGTTTACGGGCCACGGTGTCGGGCGAAATTTGCACGAGGAACCGTCGGTTTTCAATTTCCGCACCCGGGAAATGCCGAACGTGAAATTGCGATCGGGTATGACATTGGCGATCGAACCAATACTGAATGCAGGTTCTAAATACACTCGGACACTGGCTGACAAGTGGACTGCGGTAACGGTTGACAATGCTATGTCGGCTCAGTTCGAGCATACTGTGTTGGTGACGGACACTGGCTATGAAATTTTGACCGATCGAACCAAAGTTTAATCGTTGCGGGAAAAGAATAGTTTTGAGTTGCGAGTTGTGAGTTGTGAATTAAAGATTAATCCAGTTTTAAATTCATTAATAAATCAAAAATTAACTCAAATCTAATTTTACTTCCTGCAACTATTAAATTAATATACAGCAGATTGCAATAGCGAGCCTGGTAGGGACACGGCACTGCCGTGTCCCTACAAAAACTGTATACTAATAACAATAATATTTAAATTCAGCTAAATCAAAAGATAGTGGTAAATTTGTAGGGTGCAACCTAAGCCAATACGGTTCAGTTAAGCCCGATTCCCCCTAGCCCCCCTTAAAGAGGGGGGAATAAGAACTTACTCAAAGTCCCCCTTCTTAAGGGGGATTTAGGGGGATCTCCGAGAAATAAACAGTTTTAACTGAACCGTATTGCGCACTACACACCTTATTATTAAAGTAAAAAGCAAAAGGTAACAAATATGTTAGCACGATTATTATTGGTAGATGATGAACCCGGCTTGCGGGAAGCGGTACAAGCTTATTTGGAAGATAGTGATTTTAAAGTTGAGGTTGCCAGTAATGCTCGGGATGGCTGGGAACTTTTGCAGCAGTCCAATCCAGATTTGGTGATTTCCGATATTATGATGCCACAGGTGGATGGTTATCAGTTTCTAAAGCAAGTGCGGGAAGATCCTCGCTACAAGGCTTTGCCGGTGGTATTTTTGACTGCGAAAGGGATGACGAGCGATCGCATTCAAGGCTATCAAGCTGGCTGCGATGCTTATCTTTCTAAGCCCTTCGATCCAGATGAGTTGGTAGCAATTGTCACCAATTTGCTGGCCCGTCGCGCAGCTGCTAAGCAGACAGGCGAAAATGCTGAAAGTCCCGATATTGCTGCTTTGGCAAGCCAAATGGCGAGAATTGAGTCCCTGTTGAGTGGGCGAAGTTCGATCGTCCAAAATGCTTCGCCAATTAAAATTGATTTAACTCCGCGAGAACAAAGTGTTTTAGATTTGGTTGCTCAAGGTTTGATGAATAAAGAAATTGCTCGTCGCTTGGAAACTAGCGTGCGCAATGTGGAAAAGTACGTCAGCCGCTTGTTTACCAAAACGGGTACTAACAGCCGTACTGAGTTAGTTCGCTTCGCTCTCGAACATGGGTTAACTAAGTAATATTTCTCTCGACTTTGCTGGCGGTTCGCGATCGCGCACACTCTAAGCTGTTCTGCATTTAAACTGCACAGTCAAAATTTGATAAAGTTCTTGTGGGGTGGGCCTAAGAACCCGCACAAAAAATGCAATTTAGATGTCGAACAGCTTATCTGTAGGGTGCGCAGTGCGCACCTTACCATTACTTGGGGCAGACTAGACCATTTTTTGGTCTTAATCTCTCTACGGGATAGCTACGCACGCGCCTACTTCTCACCCACTTTGCTTTGAGTCTGGGATTTATACTCACAAAAGTTCGGGAATTACTTAAGTAGAAAACCGGACTGTTTAAGAGTTTTCACGTAGTAAATAGAAGTGGGAACCGTTAACCGGATACCCTCAGTCAAGCAAACTTTAGGGTAAGTATCAAAAATCGGGTTATGTGTTGTCGAAGAACCAACGATAATTTAGTTTATACACGGAGAATAGCATGAGGAAAATTACGGCGAAACAAACGATAAGTGCAATGGTAGCACTGCCGATCGCACTAATAGCGGCGAATACAAATCAAGCTTTTGCCGCTGATACAATTCAGCCAATAGATTCTACTAACAAAGTGAAAGTTTATGACTTGAGCGAACAACTTAATTTAGCTATTCCCAGCTCAACAACAATCGCCATTGAAGAAAGCGAGGATTGGGATGAACCAGATTTTTCAGCTAACTTAGACATGGAGATTAATAAGTTTATGACAGCAAATTTTCAAGCTGTAATAGAGGAACCAACCGCCGTAGTTTATCTGAGTGCGGCCAGGGGCCAGTCAACCCGAGAATGCCGGATTTCGGGAATCTGCGAATAACCAAATCGGATTTTGTCTCGCTGTCAGAGTAAAAAATAAATCAGTAAAATTCGGTTAATCTTGCTGAGAATATACGAATAACAGAGTATGTATTTTTTGGGTATGGTTTAATTTCGATTACATCCGTTACAAAATCCGCTGCCAATCTTCCATCCGCTAAATCCGTTACAAAATCCGTTGCCAATCTTCCATCCGCTAAATCCGTTAAATAATCCGTTGCCAATCTTCTCTTTCCAGCATCTATCCCGAGCATAATTTCAAATATTAATCATGATTGATTCGCATTGCCAGCAAGACACCGCAGCACAGCAAAACCAAAGTTCGCTGCAAACCCTCTCCCGGACTTTGAGAATGTCTCAGGGACAATTTTCGCTGATTTTGGTCAGGTGCAACTACAGTGCGATGAGAGAAGAAATTGTCCAGCAATTACGGGAGAATTCTGGGATCGAGATTCGAGAAATTGTCCTCCCCACATCTGTTAAAACTCTTTACACGACGATAGAAACCGAAGTTGCGGATAACCAGCCACCAGCTTTAATGGTGTTTGGATTGGAGTCGGTAAGTGCGATCGATCGCCTGCTGACTTCTACCAACTACGTGAGGGAAGAATTTCGGAATAATTTTCCGTTTCCGGTGGTGCTGTGGGTGACAGACAAAATCTTAAAAAAACTGATTCGGTTAGTAACAGATATCGAAACTTGGACGACAACTGTTGAATTTGTGCTTGGCCCAGACGAGTTGGTGGATTTTCTGGGCCAAAGTGCCGATCGCATTTTTTCCAACATTTTAGAAACTGGCAATTGGAGTTTAAGTAATTCTGCTATTCTCGGAGCCAATTCTTTGACTGAATTAGAGTCAGCCAGCCAAGACTTGCAAACTTACGACATTACCTTAGAACCAGCTATCGAAGCGAGTTTGCAATTTATTCGCGCCCGACACGAATATGCTTGTCACCGCATCCCGGCGGCGCTTGAGCTATATCAAAAAAGTCTCTATTTTTGGCAAAATCGAGTAGCATTGATTGGAGAAGAAACCGAATTTAGTCACTTATTATTTACCGTTCATTCTGCACCAGTGTTAGAGGGAATTCTGCTATTCCAAATCGGGCTTTGCTACCGCTTCCAAGCAGAACAGCATCGCAGCAACAACCGCCCTTACTGGACGGAAGCTAAGAATTATTTTCAGGAATGTATTGATGTTTTAGAACGTGCCGGAAAGTCGGATGCCGTTGGTCTATTCATCAATCAACTCGGCGAAGTATTGCAGCATTTAGAAGATTGGGATGCACTGTGGAATTTAGCAATCAAAGCTCGGAGATTACATGAAAATATGGAAAATTCAACAGTTAATTTGGCTCAAGATTATGGCTTTTTGGCTAAAGTAGCCTTAGAGCAGAAGAACTGGCAAGGGGCGAAAGAATGGGCTTTAGTCGCTTTGGAGGTGCTCAACTCGAATTTAGAAGCGACACACGGAACGCCTGTAAAGTCGCAGCATCAAGGCTTGTATCTGTTGATTTTAGCAGAGGCCCAGAGCGAGTTGGGCGAGATAGAAGAGGCGATCGCCCATTTGGAGATTGCTCGCTCCGAAACCGAACCTTGTTACAACCCGCAACTGTATTTGCGCGTTTTAGAAGTTTTGCGAGGAGTTTATTTTCAGCGTGGAGAATATCTCGCAGCATTTCAAATTAAGCAAGATTATCGATCGGTAGAACATACATATCGGTTCCGAGCTTTTATTGGAGCCGGAAAGTTGCAGCCGCACAGAGAAACGATTAATCCCGCCGAAACTGTTGTCGCCACTGATACTATTGCTGACGAAATTACTGCTTCCGGTAGAGAACAAGACCTCAATCGATTGATCTATAGGATGAACAATACCCCAGACAAACTAACAGTAATTTACGGTCAATCTGGAGTTGGTAAAAGTTCAATTGTCACCGGGGGATTAGTGCCGGCTCTCAAACAAAAAAAGATCGAAATGCGGACTGTTTTGCCTGTAGTTCTGCAAGTTTATAACAACTGGCCACTGGAATTGACTAGACAGTTATCTGTTGGAAAAGCTGAAATATTCGATAGCGAAATTTCCGAAGCAGCAGGCGCAGTCAAGGAAAGTCTTATTGCGGGATTTAACGGCGTTGAATCTGGGAAAAATGAGGATAAGATTGAGCAATCGCAGCCTGTAGAAGTAATCGTAGCAAAACAGGCGATCGAATACGAAAAAATCATCCACGAGTTGCAAATAAATTCAGAACATCTCGTAACTATTCTGGTATTTGACCAATTTGAAGAATTCTTTTTCGTGTGGAAAGAGCCAGCAGAAAGACAGATATTTTTTGACTTTTTGCGGGAATGCTTGAAAATCAAATATTTAAAAGTCGTCCTGTCTTTGCGGGAAGATTATCTGCACCATTTGCTGGAATTTTCACGACCCAAAAATCAGGCAGAATTTATCAACAATGATATTTTGGCGGACATTCTCAGCAAAGATATTCTGTTTTATTTGGGAAATTTTTCGATGGAGGATGCGCGATCGGTAATTCATACATTAACTGAACGATCGCAGTTTTACCTAGAACCAGAGCTGATCGAAGAATTAGTCAAGGATTTAGCTGGAGAATTGGGAGAAGTCCGCCCGATCGAACTACAACTCGTCGGCGATCAACTGCAACAAGAGGACATTAGAACTTTAACTGAATATCAGGAACTTGGCAACAATCCGCAACAAAAATTAGTCGAAAGATTTCTCGAAGAAGTCATCAAAGATTGTGGTTCGGAAAATGAAGGAGCGGCGCGCCGAGTTTTGTATTTCTTGACCGATGAAGATGATATTCGCCCTCTAAAAACCCGCGCCGAATTAGCCTCAGATTTAGCAACATTTGCCGAATCTGATAAGTTAGATTTAGTCTTAGAACTGTTAGTAAAATCCGGTTTAGTTTTTCGGTGGACGGAACTACCGGCAGAGCTTTACCAACTCGTTCACGACTATTTAGTTAGCTTTATCCGCCAGCAGCAGGAATTAGATAAAAATGCCGAATTTGAGGAACTGCGAAAGCAAAATCAAATTAACCGAGATGAAATTGACCAAATTCGCAAAGACAGAGAGCGAGATGCTTTGCTGTCGGAAGCTAGAGACAAACAGCGTCAAGCCAGAGACAAACAGCACGAAGCGGAAGCTCAACTTTACCAAAATCGGAGATGGCAATTGCGGGCGGCGATTCTAGGATTGCTGGTACTCGGAGGCGTTTCGTGGATGGGATTCGAGCAAGCAAAGTTAGCAGAAACAGCGCGCCAAGAAGCAGAAAAAAATCGGACTGACGCCCTAAATTCGGCATCCGAAGCTTTGGTGCTTTCTAATGAGAAAAATCAATTGGGAGTGTTGGAAAATAGTATCAAAATCGGTCGCGATTCTCTGAAAAGTACAGCGCTACCTGTCGATACTAGAAATCAAATTACTGAGAGACTCAGACAAGCAGTTTCTGGGGTGCAAGAACGCAACCGTTTTGAGCAGCATGGCAAGTCTGTTTTGGATGTGAGTGTGAGTCCCGACGGCAATTCAGTTGCTTCGGCAAGTGCTGACAAAACTGTTAAGTTGTGGAGCAAAGAAGGTAAGTTATTAAAGACTTTTAAGCACCCTGATACTGTGACGAGTGTTAGTTTTAGCCCGGATGGAAAAACGATCGCTACTGGTTCTGCCGATCGTACAATTAGAATTTGGCAAGTAGATAACGACCAAAGTGCGATCGCCACTTTATCCGGCCACACCGATAGTGTTACCAGCGTCAGCTTCAGCCCCGACGGCAAAACCCTAGCTTCCGCGAGTCACGACAACACCGTCAAAATTTGGAACCTGACAAGCAAAAAATTGCTGCAAACCTTAACTGGACACAAAGACTGGGTGCTCGGCCTCAGTTTCAGTCCCGACGGCAAAACAATAGCCTCAGCAAGTGCTGACAAAACTATCAAACTTTGGAACCGAGAAGGTAAAACCCAGAAATTTGCAATTAATCCCAAAACATTAACCAAACATTCTGACATTGTTTACAGCGTTAAATTCAGTCCTAACGGTGAACAAATCGTCTCAGCCAGTGCCGATACCACCGCCCAAATATGGAACCGAAACGGTAAAGAAATCAAAACTCTTAAAGGACATAACGATCAAGTTATTAGCGCGAGTTTCAGTCGCGACGGCGCAAAAATTGTCACCGGTAGCGCTGACGATACGGTGAAAGTTTGGAGTCCCAGCGGCACTTTATTGAGCACTTTTCGAGGACATCAAGACGACGTGAGGGCAGTAAATTTCAGCCCTGATGGTACTATTGTTTCCGCAAGCAAGGACAAAATGGTGAAACTTTGGCAACCAGAAAGCACTCCGTTGAACAAGATTTTGTCGGGACACGGAGACTGGGTTTACAAAGTTAGTTTTAGTGCGGACGGCAAAACAATTGCTTCTGCTAGTGGTGACAAAACGGTGAAACTTTGGCGTACTGATGGCAGTTTATTCAAAACCTTAATAGGTCACAAGGAGGCTGTTACCTGGGTGAGCATTTCGCCCGACGATCAAACTGTTGCTTCTGCCAGTAATGACAAAACGGTGAAACTCTGGAATCTAGATGGTAAACTGTTAGATACTCTGAACCATAGCGGGGTTGTTAGAAGCGTGAGTTTTAGTCCAGATGGCAAGACAATTGCGGCCGCAAGTGCCGATCGCAAATTGTACCTCTGGCGCTGGAACGGTTCTAAAGCAACAATGCTGGCAAAACTCGATCACAGCAATCCCGTAATTAGCGTGAGTTTCAGTCCAGACGGCAAAACTATTGCGACTGCTACGGCTGCTGACAACAAGGAAAGCGGGAAAAAGAATGCTGTTGAAATTACTGGAGAAAAGAGAGTTTACCTCTGGCAATTTAACGGTTCGTCGGCAAAAATTTTGAAAACTATCTACCACGAGGATAGCGTAAAAAATGTGATTTTCAGTCCAGATGGTAAGACTATTGCTGCTGCTTGTGCTGACAAAAAAGTTTACTTGTGGGGGTTTGATGGCAAGGTGGCAAATTTAACTGAAAAACTCGACCATACCGATACTGTGGAAAGCGTGAGTTTCAGTCCAGACGGCAAGTTGATTGCGGCGGCGAGTGCGGGAAATACTGTTAAACTGTGGAATTTTGACGGTAAGAGGGCGCTGCTATCTAAAACTTTGGAATCGAGCGATCGCGTGTTGAGTGTTACTTTTAGTTCTGATAGCAAAACTCTAGCTTTTGCTAGCAGGGATCGGACTGTAATTCTGTGGCCTTTGGAGAATTTGGAACTGAATAATATTATTGCTCGGAGTTGCGAATGGGTGGAAGATTATTTGCAGAATGACCCAAATGTCGCTGAGGGCGATCGAATGCTTTGTCTTGGGTATGGGAAGCAGACATTAAATAAGGGCAAGCGGTGAAATTGACAGCGGTAAGTTGCGGGCTGCGCACCCTACATAACTATATTTTGCTAACTCTCATCAACATAATTTTATGGAAAAATTCTGTATATGTCTCGGCGGTGCGCTACTCGCTGACAAATTAAAGCTTTTGTCGGTGCATCAACTGTGAGTCCAATACGGTAGTCACCAACACGAATTTTATATTTATCTGGATAACCTTTCATTTTTTCCAGATATCCTAATGCAAAGGGATTGTCTGATTCTAAGAATTGAAAAACTATAGGTTCTAAGCTATTACGCATTTAAAATAGTATTGTAGGGTGCCACGGGCCGCAGCGTTTCCCTTGCCGGTGGAAGCGATCGAGCTGACGCACCCTACAGGCCTACCCCTACAAATTTATCTGAATCATTTAGGATTGCTGTATACCAAATTCAGAACCGAGAGGATGAAAAGATAGCCTATATTGTTGTAGAGTCCACAATTTTATTCGCACACATGAACCTAAATCCCCTTTATAAGGCCTAGCTTAAGAATGGGCATCTAGGGGAAACGAAACTTCTTGGAAAGAAGCCAGATAGACCAAAATTTTTAGTCGATAAATTTAGGGTACAATTCTAGTAATCAATTTCACTCCTTCCTCTAGCTGTCGATCTACAAACCTTTAAAAAAATCTATCTATTGGCTAATTTTTATGGCAGTAAATTTACTGTAAAATTCGAGTAATCAATTCAACCGCGAGGTAAACTCTATGGACACCAACTCCCAAAATATCCAACCTCTTCCGCCCTTCAACGAGAAAAACGAGGAAACGCCAGAGATCGGTGGCGGTTTGCCCGTAATTGAGTTTTGGGCAGAACATACATTGTCCCTGGAAGGCCCCAAACTTTGGAAAACTTTGCTGCACAAAAGCGCGTGTTTGTCCTGTTCTTGGGGTACTGGCGGGCAGAAAGGAGGCTTTACGAATGAAGAGGGCGAAAAACTTCAGCGCTGCATGAAAAGTGTGGAAGCAATCTCCGCTGAAATTAAGCCGGCTATCTCAACTCAAGTATTTAAACAGCAGAGTATTACCCAACTTCAGCTATTAACTTCAATGGAATGCGACAGGCTGGGAAGGTTGAGTTTTCCGATGATTTTGCGCGCTGGAAAATCGCATTACGAGCGCATTTCTTGGCAAGAAGTTTATGAAATTGCCGCTGATGCTTTTCGCAAAACTCCCGAACGAGTGGCGTCTTACAGTTCCGGTCGCTCCTCGAACGAGGCAGCTTTTCTCCTGCAATTGATGATGCGAGCGATGGGTTCTAATAACTTAGCAGATTGTTCGGATCTTTGCCACGCTCCATCAACAACCGGGCTAAACAAGATGTTTGCTACCCGCACCTCGGTAGTCAGTCTCGAAAACTTGAAGCAAGCAGATTGCGTCGTGCTCGCGGGTGCGAATTCTTCCTACAACCATCCCCGCTTGATGAACGAATTGATTAAAATTCGCGAGAAAGGCGGTAAAATAATTGTAATTAACCCAATGATGGAAATCGGGTTAGTCAAGTTTGGTTCTCCGGCATTTCCCGTCAAGTCGCTCATCCCAGGTTCCGATATTTCCTCGCTCTACTTGCAACCAATTCCCGGCAGCGATACAGCCTTATTTCTTGGTATTCAAAAGTCTGTAATTGAACAAGGATTGCTGGATGAAGCATACTTGCAAGCTTATACAGAAGGCTGGGAAGCAGTAGTGCAGCACGCCCGTGATACTGCTTGGGAAACTATTACTGAAACTTGCGGCGTTTCCCAAGCAGAAATTGAGGCCGCAGCCAAAATTATCGGCAATTCAAAGCGAGTTGTCTTTGGTTGGGCGATGGGAATTACTCAACACGATAACGGCGTAGATAATGTTTTCAGCATTGCCAACACTGCTTTGATGACGGGAAATGTTGGTAAAGAAGGGGCTGGATTAATGCCGGTGAGAGGACACTCAAACGTCCAAGGATTCGGCTCTATGGGCGTGACTGTGGATCTGAAAAAAGAAATTCAACAAGCTTTGGAAAAGTTGTTGGGACGTTCTCTGAGTCCTGTTAAAGGCTACGAAACTCGATCGCTCATTGAAGCAGCAGATGCGGGCAAAGTCGATACACTGTTGTGTCTGGGCGGTAATTTGTATGGGGCGAACCCAGATTCAACTCAGGCTAAACGCGCTTTGGGTAAAATTGAAACCATCATTTACCTGGCAACTAAACCGAATTTAGGGCATTTTAGCGGCTTGGCAAAGCACAATACAATTGTACTTCCCGTGCTAAATCGCTTTGAAAATCCCCACAAAACAACGGTGGAATCTGGGAATAATTTTGTGCGTTTGAATGATGAAGGTGAAACTCATCTCAAGAATGCCGATTTAATTCCAGAAGTTGAATTTTTGACGGAGTTAGCTAGTAGAATTCACGGCGAGTATCCCGTTCATTGGCGCTTACTTCAAGACACAAAATACGTGCGGCAACTAATTGCTCAAACTATTCCTGGTTATGAAAAGTTAGGGACAATTGATAAAACAAAGGAGGAATTTACAATCGGTGGTCGCATTTTTACGGAACCTAAATTCCCTACTGAGTCTGGGAAAGCGCAGATGTTTGTCGCGCCTTTGCCAGTCCTGAAATTACCGGAAGCGAAAGAGTTTGGAGTGTCGGAATCAACCCAGGGTATAGTTGTGGCATTGATGACGGGACGTAGCTATTCTCAGCACAATACTGTTGTCTACAAAATTGATGACAAGTACCGGGGAATGCCGCACCGCAACTGCATTTTGATGAATCGTGCGGATGCAGAAAGTGCTGGTTTGCATGAACATCAGCGGGTGACGGTGCAGGGAAATGTGGGGAAAATGGCAAATGTTGAGGTGATTTACGGGGCGGTTCGTGTGGGTGCTGCTTTGATGTTTTATCCTGAAGTTAATGTGATTTTTCACCCGCGTGTTGAAAGGCGATCGGGCACGCCTGCTTATAAGCGCGTACCTGCTTTTGTTTACGCGGAAGCATAAGGTTTGCTGTGAAAACATCTATATGTAGGGTGCGTCAGCGATCGTTATTTTCGCAACAAACCAACAATTTCATACTGACGCACTCCTCGAATAAATGGTGCGTCAGTATAAGACTTTTTGTGCTGATTGAAAATGTCAAACCTGACGCACCCTACTACTAATTTTTGTGAATGCAAAATCGGGCATTAACTCTTAATTTGCAATGCTCTACCGCGCCAAGTCCATCCCCAACCTGTTTCGGTTTTAATCGCAGAGCCGATCGCAATTGCCGCCACTAACGCTCCTCCCAAACCTCCCAACCACCAGTATTTCGTCGAACAATCGGAAATCTGGGCACCCAAACGGCGCAAATTGTACTGTTGCCAAATTACAAATATTACTAAGAAGGAAGAAGGAAGAAGAACCCCCCCCTGCCCCCCCCAAGGGGGGATGGAAGAGGGAAGAGGGAAGAGGGAAATTAGCTGTTTTAGAATAATGAATAATCCGATCCACGGCATCGGATAAAGAAAGAACATAATTGCAGCCATGTAAACCATCATGCCCCAACTGCGATTAGCACCGAGATACAGATTCTTTGTCCAGCCTTCCCACAAGGCGCTCCAAGACCGATACATTCGCACAAATGCTAAATTTGACCCGGCATAAAGTGCGAGCTTTAAACCCGCACGTTTGATGCGCCTAGATAATTCCACATCTTCGACAATTTCGGCAGCAACTGCTGCATGGCCGCCGATTTTATCGTAGGCCGATCGCCTAAATAGCATAAATGGGCCCGCAGCAAAGGCACTGTCTGTAGTCGGATCGTTGACGGCAGTAAAATCGAAGCAAACTGCTAGGTGATTGAACATTAACGGCTGTACTAACCACTCGGCAAAACAGTCACAAACCAGTGCAGGCATACAGGTCAATAAGTCTATTTTTTCGGTTTCAACTGTTGCAATGGCAGTTTCGATTGCCCCTAGTTTGAGCCGCACGTCGGCATCGATAAATAATAAGAAGTCTCCGGTTGCTACTTGCACGGCTTCCGCGCAGGCCCAGTTTTTGCCCGCCCAATATTGGTTGGCAGGTCGCGCCTGACCTGCTAATATTTTGAGGCGGGGGTCATTGAGCTGTTGTTGGAGTGTTTGGGCGATCGCCAGTGTGTCGTCTGTCGATCGATCGTCTACAATCAAAACCTCTAGGTTGTCCACAGACAGCGACGTGCTCTCCAAAATGGCGATCGCGCAATCCCGAATATTCTCTGCCTCGTTGTACGCTGGTACGATTACCGAAACTTTAGGGAACTGAGCATTGGGTAGCGATGACTGTTGAGTCGGACTTGTGCCCGTTCGAGGTGCGTTTGTGACCGATCGGCGCAAATTCTTAGTGTAGGCTGTGCTTACGATTAGAGAAAAAATTAGCAGGGTTAACAATATCAAAGGGAGCTGACCTCAAAATTTCGGTACACGATTTGTCTCCCTAAATATTAAAAAATATTAAAACAAAAAGCTAGTCGATCGCCCGAAAAGTTATTTCGAGCGCCTCAAGCGCTATAATTTGTGAGCATCTTTCGGCTCGCCCGCAACAAGGGGCAATACCCCTCACCCAGTCAGCGACCGAAAAGCCAAAGATAGATATCAGTCAAGAGAGGATATTGTAATGGGCGAATTTGTGACAGTCGATGTGTTAGCGGACACCATAGCGGTACTCGGTGCTTTGGGCTTCTTCTTTTTGGGATATCAAGCCTTGCAGATGTTGAAAAGATAAAGTATGTCAGAAGTTGAAGGAAGTTCGGCAACGAGCAATGTACGGGATGTAGCGGAGGTCAGAAAGTTCGGCAACGGATTCGTAAGGGCAAATGTAGCGGACGTTAGGAATAATGAACAAGGAATAAAGAAAGAAAAAACTATTCTCTTTGGCCCAATTCCCAATGCTATAAAGGCCCAATGCCCAATGTCCAATGCCCAATGCCCAGGAGCAACTAAGTTATTATCATGGTGAGCCAACTTTTAGATGGACGCTATCAAATCATTGAAGTCATAGAAACAGGAGAATTTGGACAAACCTATCTGGCCAAAGATACTCGTCGTCCCGGAGAACCACAGTGTTTTGTCAAGCACTTGCGTCCCGGTACCAGCGAACCAAAATTAATTAATACTACCCGCCGTCTTTTCCAAAAAGAAGCAGAAGTTCTAGAAAAGCTCGGTCAACACGACCAAATTCCTCAGCTATTTGCTTATTTTGAAGAACACGAAGAGTTTTTCTTAGTTGAATCTTTTGTAGCGGGTCATTCCCTATCAACGGAGATTGTACCTGGGAAACCTCTAACAGAAGAACAAATGATTCCTTTGCTGAAGGAACTGTTAGAAATCTTAGTGTTTGTACACGGACAGGGAGTAATTCACCGAGATATTAAACCTGCCAATTTAATCCGCCGCTATTCAGACAACAAGTTAGTTTTGATTGACTTTGGCTCGGTGAAAGAGATTCACATCGCTCAAAGACAAGCGCCGGTAACTGTGCGGATTGGTACGCTGGAATATATGCCGATCGAGCAATTTCAATATAACCCGCAACTCAACAGCGATATCTACGCTTTGGGGATGATTGGCGTCCAAGCTATGACGGGTTTACCCGCTTACGATTTGCCGAAATTGCGGGATTTGAAAAATTCTAATAGAGGCGAGATTGTTTGGCGACATTTAACTGTGTGCTCCCAAGCGCTGGCCGATGTTTTGGACAATATGGTGCGCTACGATTTTCGGGAACGCTATCAGTCGGCGGCGGAAGCTTTGGCGGATTTGAGGAAAATTGGCGATCGATCGCGGGCGCGGGTTCCCAAGCTGACAATATATCGCGAAGAGGTCGATCGACGCAGCAGCAGTCGCGGTGACATTACAGTCGTCGGTCGGAGAATATTAGATGAATTGCGCGTTAGTTTGGAATTGCTCCCAGAAGAATCAGAGGCGATCGAAGATGAAGTATTGAACCCTTACCGCAAATACAGGGAAAAAGGCGAACGCTACGAACAATCGCTGCAAGAAGCCATGCAGCAAGAATATCCTTTTTCTGCGGAAACTCGCGAAGAATTAAAACGCTTACAGCAAATTTTAGGACTTACCGACGAAGATGCCACCAGAATTGAAGAGTTAGTCGTTCCTAAATCTTTATTCGCGAAATTGTACAAGGCAATTTCCATAGTTTTGGAGGGACACCGCAACCCCAACTCCAACCCCAACCTGCCACCCGCCAGCAGCACTCAAATCGAAGTGCAGACAAGTTCGGCGGTATCCCCAGAGGTTAATGTGAATGGAAAATCCGATTTGTCGTTAGCGCAGCCCGCCCCTACGGGGGCTGCGCCAACGGAGAGGATCGCCCCTACCGCAGCAATTGTCCCCAAGGAACATCGCAAATTCAATCCTTATCTTGCCGGGGCAACAATTGCAGCACTCTTAACTGCGATCGGCGGAATTTACGGATATCTCAAGTGGCAAGAAACGCAGCAGCGAGTGCAGCAAGAATCCCAACAACTCAGTCAAATTGAAGCCCTTTATACCGCCAGCAATTATGAAGGCTGCATCAGTCAAATACCAACAGTTGCCAACACTTCCAGCAGCTATGTGTCCGCTCAAAAGTTACAGGAACAGTGCCAATTAGGCCTGCGGTGGAAAAATGCCAAAGTCAAAAACTTCGCTCAGCATTCCGATGCAGTTGGGTCTGTTGCTTTCAGTCCAGACGGCTTAATGTTAGCCAGCGGTTCAAAAGACAAAACCATCCAAATTTGGGATTTAGCTACAGGCAAATCGATCCGCACTTTTCCCGGAGATTCATCCACCATTTGGTCAGTTGCTTTTGACTCAATCGGTACGAAACTTGCGACGGGAACTGGTTTTTGGAGAGTCATGTTGTGGGATTTGAAAACAGGACAAGCAACTCGCACTCTTGACCACACTGCTTCTGTTTGGTCTGTCGCTCTTAGCCCCGACGGACAACTGATTGCTAGCGGCAGCGGAGACAAAACCACGAAAATTTCCGATGCCACAACTGGCGCTTTGATTTACAATTTGCCTGACCATACAGATTTTGTTTATTCTGTGGCTTTCACTCCCGATGGCAAAAGTTTGGTTAGCGCTTCTAAGGACAAAAAAATTACAATTGTTGATGTAGCAACCGGGAAGTTGCTCAAAACTCTTGAGGGACACGGCGACCAGGTGAGGTCGGTTGCTGTGAGCCCGGACGGCAAGACAATCGTTAGCGGTTCCTACGATGAAAGTATTAAAATCTGGAATCTCGAAACTGGAGATTTAATGCGATCGATCAAGGGACATTCTGATGATATTGTCTCGGTTGCTATCAGTCCAGACGGGAAATTCATTGCCAGCGGGAGTAAGGATAAAACTATTAAAATTTGGGATTTGGCTACCGGAGAATTGCTGAATACTTTGACGGGACATACCGATGAAGTTTATGTGGTGACTTTTAGTCCAGACGGCAAAACTATTGCTAGCGGTTCTAAAGACAATACTATTAAGTTGTGGCTGAGGTAATCGGAAGTTCGGCAGCGAGCAATGTACAAGATGTAACGCAATACGGTTCAGATAAGACCGATCCCCCCTAGCCCCCCTTAAAAAGGGGGGGGACAAGAAGTTACTCAAAGTCCCCCTTCTTAAGGGGGATTTAGGGGGATCTCTGGCGAATTAACAGTGTTAACCCAAGCGTATTGGGATATAACGGATGTTGGGTGATGATTTTGGGGCGCAAGAAACGGTATTGCCATGTCTTCTTCCGTCCAGGAATGAATAAGTCAGTCAACAGTTAACAGTCAACACTCAACAGTCAACACTCAACTGCAATGAAGCTCGTTTTTTAAGGTTTTGGGAAAGTACCAAGAAGGCATTTCTAATTCGTCCTCAGTTGGATAATTTTCAGTTGTATCCTCTCGAATTTGAAAAAAGTAATAAAGATTAGCCACCGTTAAATCGGATATTTCTTGCCAGTTCGAGGTAGCTAAAGCTTGATAACCAGTGGCGATCGCCTGCTGGCTGACATAAAATTCGTATTCCCGGCGGAGTTCTGGCTTGATAGCGAAGGCTAGCTGGTCGCGCAAGGATAGAAAATGAGACTTTTGCTTTAAACTTTCATAAAGTGAAGGTTCCGCAGTTAATGCCGCAAATGTAGTGTGTATGCTGCTTTTTAAAGTATCGCTGCTGCTAAGTTTATCTAAATTAGCTAACTGATGCTGCTCTTTCGGAGACAAAGTTTGCATCCAATCAATCTCATTTTGCCAAAATTCGATGACACTTAGATCGTGACCAAGAATCCTAGTAACTTCTGGAAATAAAAAATCTAGTTCTGATTCCGATTGACATCCTTTAACAACAGTGAGAATATCTTGACGAATTTTTGATTGGAGTTCTTTTAGGCGTGAACTCACCGTATTGTGGGCCCGCTGTAACTGAAACGTGACGCCGATCGCCAAATCGATCGCCCAAGCACATTCCATTTGCCGGAGTTTTCCAGCAGAAGATAGCCCGTCTAATAAACTAAAATCGTCATAAATTTTCAAAGCTTCAAACAGCATATCCCGCCCGCTATTAATTTCGGAATTCCGAAGTTTTAGATCCGGGACTGTCAGCGCTGACTGGCAGCGTTTGACAGCCTTAGAAAAAAGATCGTAACCGTTAACCAATTTCTGACGGTGCATTTCAAAATTAGAGTCATGAGCCACCTTAAAAATCTGCTGAATCACCTCTACTCCCCGATCTTTGAGGATGTGTCTGAGATCGATAAACCCGTCTTTGATTTTTAGCTTTTGGTGCTTGGCTTCTTCCCTTATTTTTAATACTTGGTCAAAGTTTACTGCTGATAAAACTGTGTTCGATACAGCGCCAATACCAATTACAGCGGCAGTCGCCTGCATCACTGCCAAATTAATTTTCAGACAGTTAAGCATTCTGTATATTTTTTGGAACCCCTGATGACTTTGAGCAACCTGCAACGGTACCAGTGTCACGTATACAGGAGCTACCAACGGCTGTACGGGGCCGCCTCCGGCTAACTGTGCGAGCAATCCTAGAATTCCGCGATCGGATAGAGTTGCAGTTGTTGATTGATAAAAGATTTTTGCGATCTCCACAAACTCCCCTGTCACCGGATCTCTAGCTGCGGGCAGCAATTTTCCTGTTTTGGCTTTCTGCTGTATGAGGTTCCCAGTATTGAGTCTAGCCTGAGTTGCAGGGGTGAATAGATAATCCATGTTGTGACTCAGTTTGCATTCAAAAAGGCAGATGTTCTGTATTGTATGCTATTTAAGGAAAGGAGGATTGAAAGGAAATGAATGAGTATCTCAAAGTATTCCAGGCTATTACCCAGTTTAGCGATCGATTGTTGGCAGACGAATATAAATCCGTGGAGATTAAACAGTCAGCTACCCACCTCAGCTTAGATGTGGAACCTTGTATTGAGGAAATTAAGCAATCTGCCCTGAGACTCAAGGGGTTACTTCAGGTATGTTTCAAAGATGTATCTCAGGCTGAGGATGTCTGGAATAGCAAGCCGAGAATTGCTTCAGCATCTCCTGTTGAAGTGTGGGAGCAAATTGGCGAATTAAGTGGATGCGATGTCAGAGTTCGCAGTTTAGGAAAACAGGGCAAGTATGATGCTGTTCTTAAAGTTCGTAAATGCTGGAGCGACAAGACTACAAAGTTAAAAAATCAGTGGTTTTTGTGGGATCAAAAAAATCAAGTCTTTCAAAAAGATACTATCGGTTTTTTTGACAAAGATAATTTGCACAAAGAGTTGCGGAATGAAGTTGATTACCAGGCAGAACGAGCGATCTTGATTGTGGAGAATGAACTAAATTTAATTTTTAAAGAATTACAATCTGTTGATATAGAAAAAATTGAATTTTGTATTGAATGCTTCGATATCAGCAGTCAATTAAAATTTAGAGAGCGACTGCAATCAATAGGCGGCGAGATTGTGTCGAAGTTTACGGAACCTTTGAAGTATTTGCCGGAATCCTATGCGAAGACTTTTAAAGAAACTTTAAAAACTCCTATAGAAACTCTAGTTCATAAAAGCAAAGTGGGAATTAGTTTGACCGATTTTGAAGAGTCTTGTAAAGTGATTGAATCGATCATGGATAGTTTGATTTTAGAAATTTTTGATGAGCGGATCGAACTGGCAATCAAAACACTTGAAAAAGCGATAATGTTCTATAATAATTTTTTAGAAAAGCAGGCAAGGTACCAGGAAGAAACAGCGGAACAGCGGTCTGCGGAGAAAGATTGGATGGAATGTCAGCGGCAACAACTCAAGGAAGTTGAGCAATATATTGAAGCAGTTATTGGTTATTAGTCATATCAATTCCGGCTGCGTCGGAATGACAAGCGAGGACACGGCAGTGCCGTTTCCCTACGCCGGATTAATTGTAGGGACACGGCACTGCCGTGTCCTGATTTCGGGTAATATTAATTCTGATGCTAACGGATTTAATATCAGTTGTTAGTTGTCAGTTGTCAGTTGTTAGTTGTGATTAGCTTTCCAGTTAACAGTTAACAGTTAACAGTTAACAGTTAACAGTCAACTGACTATTGATATTGACCGTTGATTTCGTAAACGATCGCCCCAAAAGACGCCAAACTAGCTAAAATCAGCATCCCAGCGGGCATGAACTTGCGAGTTTTTACAAGCCGTAAAATAAAGACTACTACTAAAACAGCGGAGATGGCTGCGGCTAATGTTAAACCCCAACTTTGTCCCATCAGTTGTGCGGTGCCTGCAAAAATCAGCAGCGAACCGCTAATCAGCCCGGAAATCAGCGAGGCTTGACTTTTGGCCTTGATGTAACCCATGATGCCCCCAACCAGTGTTAAGATGCCGTAGCCGATCGCCGCTGCTGTACCTAAATTCATTTCTAATCCTCAAAATTTCACCCTTTGCATCTAAATTTATACAGCGCGACCTGCAACTAAGGTCACAAATTGTTAGAAAATTTATTAAACCCACTCAGGATATCTAACTGTTATACAATTGCCATTATGTCAGCCCTAAATTCTGGTGCGATCGCCCAAATCCGTTACCTCCAGCGCCAAGCAGCATCCCTACTGCTATATCAATCGGTTCTCAAAAGCCCCGCAGGTCAAGCTTTTCTCGACTTGCTGCAAGCCCTCCACCACAGCGAAGTCAGCGGTTTTGACTGTCAGGTAGCTTACGGCAACTGGTTTAAAGTTCAGGCTACTAAAAATCTAAGCTGGAAAGATGCTCTGATTTCCCAAATTCTCAAAGACGAAAACCCGTTTTCTCGCCTAGCTCAGCAAACAGATTTTGCGAATTTGCCTTCTGCTTTGGTGGAGGCCGCCCGACATGATTTAGAAGTGCTGCAAAATATTTACGAATGTAGCAGCGAACAGTTGAGCAAGTGGGTACGGGTAGCGGGTCAACTTGATGCAGTGCCTCCGATTTGGCATTCAGAAACTGTACCGAAAAACGGCGATTTGCCACTGCACGGAAAACTCGAAAAATGGTCGAGTGCTACGGAATCTTTGGCAGTTTATTACCGACAATTTGGTACGGGTTTGTTTGCCCAATATCGTGCATTTCTGTGGCGAGGAGGGCAGTTGGCAAGTATTTCGCATCCCGATCGCATAAATTTACAAGAGTTAGTTTGCTGCGATTGGCAACGCGATGCTTTGGTTAAAAATACGGAGTTTTTGCTGGCTGGTTATCCGGCTTTGCACGTCTTGCTGTACGGGAGCCGCGGTTCTGGTAAGTCTTCTTTGGTAAAGTCGCTATTAAATGAATTTGGCGATCGCAATTTGCGCTTGATTGAAGTATCTAAATCTGACTTGCAAGATTTGCCGCTAATTGTGGAACAGTTGCGCGGAGTTCCTCAAAAGTTTATTATTTTTGTAGATGACCTTTCCTTTGAGGAAGATGATGATGCTTTTAAATCTCTGAAAGTAGTTTTAGAAGGAAATGTCACCGCGCGCCCTCAAAATGTAGTTGTTTACGCGACATCTAACAGGCGGCATTTAATTCGAGAGTTTTTTGACGACAGGCCTCGCCCCAGCGATGGAGATGAAATTCATGCTTGGGATACTGTGCAGGAAAAACTTTCATTTAGCGATCGCTTTGGCTTGACTTTAACTTTTGAACCTGCCGATCAAAACACTTATTTAACAATTGTTCGACATCTGGCAGAACTTGCTGGAATTAAACTCGCTGCTGAGGATTTGGAACACCGGGCTAAAGAGTGGGCCACACGTCGAAATGGGCGATCGGGCAGGACTGCGCGGCAGTTTGTTGATTTCCTAAAATCAGATTTAGCTCTGTTTAACAAGTAGATATCCTGTGCTGGGAGTGCGGATTTTACCCGAGATATGGGAAGGCAATAAATCCGCCTTCCCAACACCGGAGGCTGCAAAAAAAATTCTTAATTTTTTCATAATTTTATCGATAAGAAATAACTAACAAGATTTGATATAATTGGCTAAATCCCCAAAAAAACTCCAAAGCCAGAAGCCTCGGGACTCCATAGATCCACCACTAAATAATGAGGAAAGTATCATGGGTTTATTTGATAAAGTATCGCAGACTCGCCAACAAACGGACGTAACGTTAGGGCCTGCTGAAGCATTTGCGGCGATCGCGCTAATTGCCGTAGCAGCCGACGGTTACATCAATGACAGCGAAAGCAAAGCGATTAGCATGACGCTAGCTCGGATGCAATTGTTCCGAAGCTATCCAGATGACGTGATGAGAAAAATGCTCGATCGGCTACTGATGATTCTGCAACGTCAAGGAGCTGAGGTACTGTTTAATGCGGCTTTGGCGACACTTCCAGACGAACTTAAAGAAACAGTTTTTGCTGTAACAACTGATATCGCTTTAGCAGATGGCGAGATTTCCCAACAAGAAGAACAACTTTTGAACGATCTTTACGGTGCATTAGAGCTTTCTGAAGAAGTAGCACTCAAGATTATAGACGTGATGTTGATTAAAAACAAAGGTTAAAAAATTAGAGTGAGGAAAAGAATTATGAGTTTTGAATAAAATAAAAATAATATTTTTAACTCAAAACTCATAACACTTCTAGAGTCATTCCGATACTCAGGAAAGCTAACGATTTCTACATCCAAGACTGTCAAAACTCAAAACGCCTTTAAATGTCTTTTAGTTACACCCGCACTGTGCGCTTTCAAGATACCGATGCTGCTGGAGTCGTTTACTTTGCTAACGTTTTGGCGATGTGTCACGAAGCTTACGAGGCATCTCTAGCAGCCTCGGGAATCAACCTCAGAGCATTTTTCAGCAATCCCGAGGTTGCTTTTCCGATAATTCATGCTAGTGTAGATTTTTATCGTCCCATGTTTGCCGGCGATCGACTGACAATTCAGTTAACGCCCAAACAGGTTACTGGCGATGAATTTGAAATTGCCTATCAAGTATTTTCTGGAGAAGTTGTAGGAAAAAGTGCAGCAAAAGCTCTTACTAAGCACGTCTGCATTAATGCAATTAGCCGAAATAGAAAACAGCTATCTGAAGAATTGATGCAGTGGCTGAGGGTATTTGAGATTTGAAATTTGAGATTGCTTCTAGATTTCAATAATAGCAGGGAATGACGGTCGAATTTCTTTTTTGTTGATGGTCTTTTCTAAGTTTTTGATATTATGCCAAATCGTAATTATGCCATAGTGGGCACGGGAGCTTTAGGCGGATTCTACGGTGCTAGACTGCAAAAAGTCGATTTAGAAGTTAATTTTTTACTACGCAGCGATTACGATCGCGTCAAAAAACACGGCTTGATTGTCGAGTCTCCCGAAGGCGATTTCACTCTCCCGCAAGTCCGCGCCTACCACGACGCACGTAAAATGCCTCAGTGCGACGTAGTAATTGTCGCGCTGAAAACAACTCAAAATCATTTATTACCGAAAATATTGCCTCATCTACTAAAGGATGATGGCGTAGTTTTAGTTTTGCAAAATGGACTAAATACAGAGCCGGAAGTCGCTAAAATTGTGGGTGCAGAACGAGTGATTGGTGGGCTATGTTTTCTGTGTTCTTATAAAGTTTCACCTGGTCATATCTGTCATCTAGATTACGGATCTATCACCTTGGGAGAATATACTGAAGATTATAAACAAATAGGTATTACCAACAGATTGCACCAAATTGCTAGCGACTTTAGGCGCGCTCAAATTCCGATAAAACTGAGTGGAGATTTACTATTGTCAAGGTGGAAAAAGCTGGTTTGGAATATTCCTTATAACGGGCTATCTGTCTTGTTGAATGCGAGAACAGACGAACTGATGGCCAATCCCGATACTCTGATTTTAGTCAAGGAAATTATGGCGGAAGTGATAGCGGGGGCCAAAAGTTACGATCGCATTATCTCCGATGACTTTATTCCAGATATGCTCGACTATACTCACAAAATGAAGCCTTACCGTACGAGCATGAAAATTGATTATGATGAATCGCGGCCGCTAGAAGTTGAGGCGATTTTTGGCAACCCAATGCGAGTGGCTGAACAAGCGGGAATTAAGTTACCACAAATAGAGGTACTTTACCGAATGTTGAAGTTTGTGGACGCGCAAAGACGAGAAGCAGAGAGAATGAGAAGGTTGTTAGGTGTCGATTAATTAGTAATTGGTAATTGGGAATTGCTAATTGGGCGGGGCGGGTTTGTGAGATTTCTCACTGGTGTTGTAGATATCGGTGAACCCGCCCCTACATGAATTACTGTCAAATCCGGTTAATACTATCGATTCATTTGAGATGACACGATCGCAATTTCTTGTAATTGATCTCGATTGACTTTTTCTTGAGAATTTCGGGGTAATTTTTCTACCAAAATCCAATTTTTCGGATGCTTAAATTTGCTTAATTTATCTGTGATTGCTGCTTGTAAAGCTGTGACAGTAACTTCGGAATTAGCGGGAACGTAAATGGCTGTAACGACTTGACCCCAATGTTTGTCTAGTAAACCAATTACAGAAACATCAGCTACTAAATTAGTAGATTTAATGGCTGCTTCGACTTCTGCCGGAAATACGTTTTCACCGCCGGTGATAATTTTATCGCTGTTGCGTCCGACAATATTTAAGTAGTTGTTTTCATCAAAAAAGCCCAAATCGTCTAATTGCAAATATTCGCGATAGCCAGATTTGTCTGGATAATAACCCAAGGCTAATGATTTAGCATTTAGTGCAATATTTCCAATTTGATTATAACACAATATTTCGCCTTTTATACTGCGGATTGTTACTTGAGCATGGGGTAAAATTTGACCGGAACTGTTATTCCCAGCGAGAAAATCTTCAGGTTTGAGTGTCGCAATTTGCGAGGCGGTTTCTGTCATGCCGTAAGTCAGCGCTAATTTAATCTGATATTTTCTAGCTGTTGCTAAAAGTTCCGGCCAAGCGGGAGCACCACCCAAAAGTACGGTATGAAATCGGGAAAGCCAATTAGCTGTATCTGGGTTTTGCAGCAGGCGTTGCAGTTGAGTTGGTACTAGGGAAATGAAAAATTTTTCTGGTTTGATATCGTATTTTTGACCAGTTTCTAATTCTTTGAATGGCTGAATTGCCAGTTTCCCCCCGGTAGTAAATGAACGCATGAATTGCATTAAACCGCTGACGTGGTATAATGGCAAAACGCAGAATGAGTTAATTTTTTCAACTTCAAAGTAGTGTTGAAAACCTTGTACTGATGCTGTGAGTGTTTCCCAAGTGTGCATTGCAAAACGGATTTTTCCCGACGAACCGCCGGTGGGAATCATGATTAATGGTAATTGGTCAATTTCCAGGAATTCCGGCGAATGGAATTCGCTACTACACGAACGAATTCCGCCTTCGCGGACTGTAATTTGTCCTAAAATTAAGTCTGGTTTCACTAAATCGAAAACTTGTTCCCATTCTGATTTTGCCCAGTTGGGATTGCAGAGAAAAATCTGGGATTTGGCGGCACAAGCAGCTATGAAACTGGCAATGAATTGTACGGGTTCTGGTTCTGCTAGGAAGATTGTCTGCGGTGTTTGCGGTGGTTGATTTTGGGTTAATTGCTGAAATGTACGATCGACAATTCGACCAATTTCGCAACTATTACCACCAATCAGCCAATTATCAGGTAATCTGGACGCGATATCTAGAATATTTGTTGTTATATTTGTTGCCATAGATGCTTTAACCAGGTTTCTTGATTGTCATCGAACCAGTCATCGATACCGAAGCCTAATGCTCTAGAATTAAGAGATAATTCTGTTGCTAAATTCAATGCTGCTTGTCTGCCGATTTGGGTTTCAAATACTGACGAAAAAACGGCATCTATGTTGTGGGTTTGACAAAATTTCCGCAGTTGGGATGGGGAACCGCAAATGGCTGGCTTGATGACGAAGATTCCCCGCCAGCCTTGATTGTAGCATTCTTGGATGCGATCGAGATTGGCGACTGACTCATCTAGCGCGATCGGAGTTGTGTACGCAGCACTCAATGCTAGCATTTCATCAAATTGTGTCACAGCTAACGGCTGTTCTAAAAATTCAATGTTTACCGAAAAGTCGGGAATTTCTAACATATTATCGCAAGTTTGCAGCCATGTTTCAGCTTGCGAGTAATTGAGTCCACCGTTGGCATCTAATCGCAAAAGTGCTTTTTCGCGATCGCCCAAATCATCCATTGCTTTTACTAATAGCTGAAAAATCTTTAATTCTTCCTCAATTGCAGTAACGCCAATTTTCCATTTAAACGTCCGAAATCCCTGTAACCAAAGCATTTGTAAAGCAGACAAAGACGCTTCTCCCGCTGGCAATAAACCGCTGTACCGATTATTTTCTTCCTCGTTCCCAAGCTCTGCCTGGGAATGGTTTCCTGGCGGCTCTGCCGCGTGTAAAATGGAGGCAGAGCCTCCGGATCTGTGTTCCCAGGTAGAGCCTGGGAACGAGTTAGATAGTGCCGACTCAAAGCCAAATTGACACGCAACTAATTCATTGGAAATAGCGAAAATAGTTTCTTCTGAAATATTAGCTGACAACTGGCTACAAAAATCTAAAGCTTGCTCAAAACTTTCGGAACCAAACCAACTCAAAGGGGCAATTTCTCCCCAACCAATTTGACCATTTTCATCATTCAGTCTCAGGATAATACCTTCTCGAATATCCCAAACTCCGTGACTTGTTTGCAAGGGGCGCTTAAACTTTCGTTGATAAGTCCGAAACTCGAATTGATACAGCATTTGTTTTTTAATTAATCATAAAATTGTCTCACTATTTCGACAAATTCATCAGTATTTTCAAAATGGATGTTGTGACCAGATTTTGGTACAATTTTAAGACTGGCTGCGGGACACAAATTTGCAATTTTAGTATTTATAGTTGTAAATTTATCATCATATTCTCCCACTAGCAAGAGGAGAGGGATTTGATTTTGTGCTAGTTGTGCCCAGAGAGAGGGCTGGTTGCCTGTTCCCATGTTGCGGAGGGATTTTGCTAATTCGATCGGGTTATTTGCTAAACGAGCTTCTAGGAGTCGATCGAAGTTGGGAGATTTTTTTAAAGATTGGAATAAAGGTCGATCGTACCAGTTGTATAAAAAATCTTTAAGGTTGCTATTTTCCAGCTTTTGTGCTAAGTGTAAATCGGATTGAATACGGTGCGATCGATCTTTTTCTGTCTTCAATCCCGGCGAGGCTGACTCCAGCACTACTTTATCGAATCTGTCAGGAAAATGCAATGTCATGTGCAGCGCCAATCGCCCACCCATTGAATAGCCTAATAACAAACATTTGTCCATTTGTAAATCATCTAATAAGTAGATCAATGCTTGGGCTGTATTGGTCATATTGTAGCAACTTTCATCGCCACTGACTCTTGTTCTTCCGTGGCCGGGAAGGTCAACTGCTAGACAGCAATAACTTTGAGATAGTAAGGAAATGACGCTGTTAAAATCTTGACTGTCGCAGGTGAATCCGTGGAGTAATAAAATTAGTGGGTAATTTTTGTTGCCAGTTAAGTCATAGTGAAATTGATAACTTTTAGATTTGTTTATATTTACAGACATCTAATTTCCGCATCGCCAACAGATATGACTGCCCCAAAACGAGTGAGAAGATCCATACCAAGAACACCATCTATACGAAGATTTGGTGGTATATCGTGGGCGAATACGTCAAAGTTTTCTATAAATTGACCCACGCAATTAAACCAACATACATTAATGACAGGAACATAGATTCTTCCTTGACCTGTAAAGATTTCTTGCCTGCGTAGAGGATTGCGTATATCATAACCTAGATCCTCTAATGTTTTAATTAGCAATATTGTGTAGCTGACCCCCGTATCCACAAGTAAACGCACCCGATACTCATTAGCCTCACCATTATTTCCACCAGTGGTTGCTTGCACCGCGAGCAAATTTTGTCCGTGACGCAACAAGGGGTAAGTTTTTTGATAATTTGACATTTTTGTTACAACATAGCTACTAAATTTTCAGGGATGGGCCCAGTGTATTCTATTGCGACTGATTTTCCCTTCCTTGACAAAGCATTATTGTACAGTAAATCGCGTTCCGGTGAGTGTGCTAAAACTGTACCTCGAATTACACTCAAATCCTCATCTAATTCAGTATAAGCAATTAGCACCCACTCGCTAGGATATAACTGGATAATTTCTTCTAGGGTCAAGATTGGGCTAATTTCTACTGGCGTACTCATGATTTACTTCTCCATGTTGTTGATTCAATATCAAACTGTTTGTAGGAAGGACTTTAGTCCCGATCGACTAAAATGCTAGAGACAGGACTAAAGTTCTTATTACAAACCATACTTCTATTTTACCGGAATTATCGACGATCGCCCAATCTACAAAACAAACCCCAACGCCAGCAGCAAACCGCTAGAAAAATGCAGGGTGACTGCGATAAACTTGGAGTTGCTGACTTTGGCTGGTTGGTCGTGATAATCTGTGACATGGCGACAAAGGTCGATCGCAAAAAACACACTTCCAAAAATCAACAGCGTCCAAACTGGGAACATTCTCAGCGACACAAACAGCACAGTCAAAGCATAAATGCTACCGCACAACCACTGCAACAATTCAGCACCTTTCTTTGTACCAAGTCGCACAATCGGCGATTTTTTACCCGCCGCCACATCATCCGCAATTTGGTGAAAGTGCGAACAGAATAAGATGATACTCGTAGTAATTCCCACGATTATCGAAGCCGCAAAATTAGTTGCCGACCAAGTTTGAGTTTGGCTGTAATAAGCAGCGGCGAGTGCTAGCGGCCCGAAGGTAAAAAAGCAGATAAACTCGCCTAAACCTTGATAGCCCAAACGAAAAGGAGGCCCTTGATAAGTGTAGCCGAGGGCGCAACACAAAACTACCAGTAAAATCACTGTTGGGTCTTGTTGCCACCAAGAAATAACACAGATTCCAGACACTCCGAAAGCTAAAAATAGATTAGCCAGCCAGAAAATTAAAGCTTTATTTCCGGTTAAATTGACCAAGGAATGTGCTTTATTTTTATCTATCCCGGTTTCCGAGTCAAATACATCATTAGTGAGATTCAGCCATGCTATAATTAAAATAGCTGACATTAAAAAAGTCGCAAAGATTGACGAATTAATCGTTTTAGTTTCGGCAAAGGCAATTGCTGTTCCTACGGAAATAGGAATCACAGCAACGCTGTACATCGGTGGCTTGATTGCCGCTAGCCACAGTTTACTATTTGGACGTTCAATTAACTTTGTTGTCATTATACAAACTTGATTCAATTGATAGCAGCTTAGTAATTTTACAATTTTATTGGTTAAGTAGGTGTACTGTGTATCAGGTTGAGTACGTGCGGGGCATCCATTCAGAGGCTGTGGGGGTAGTCAAACAGCGGAAGTAGCCCGTTTGTAAACGTTTGTGGGGGCGATCGACTTTTGCGACAGTTACCCGATCGATCTATAAAGTTTTGTGTCTAAATGTTTCGTGCGATCGACCTCTCGTCTGTTAATTTGCCCAACAGAGCCCAGTTGTAGAAGAAAACGCGAAAAGTGATGTTTGGCGATCGCCCTGCCGTGCTTAGATCGAAATAGGGGTTCTAGCGGGACAAACTCGCACTCTTTCTGACAAATCTGCTATTCTCGATTTAATGACAGTAATACCGCACCGTGCTAATCTTTTACAAGACCGCAATCAACTGCATCAGTTGCTGTTAGATTGCCAACAGTCTTTAACTGACAAATATCAAACAAAAATAGTTAGTATTTCTCAGGAGATTTACCCCCTCGATCCGCTAGCTGTACTGCAAGAGATTTCCGAACCTTGTCAGCGGCACTTTTATTTTGAAAAAAGAGACTCCATTCCAGACAAAAGTTTTGCAATTGCCGCCCTCGATTCAGCAATCCATCTCACCGTAGACGGAAGCGATCGATTTGCCTTAGCTCAAAACTTTATTCGCTCAACACTTGCCAATACGATTACCATTGGTGCAGAAAGATTGCCATTTAGCGGGCCTCATTTTTTCTGTAGCTTTGCTTTCTTTGATGAGAACATCTATGACAATTCTTACTTTCCGCCGGCTACCATATTTTTACCAAAATGGCAGATTTCTCGACAACAAGATAGCTGCATTCTTGTCGCGAATGCCCTTGTAGAAAAAGAGATAAACGTTAAAAATATCGCTGAAAATATTTGGCAAACTTTTGACAAAATTGCATCTCGCAAATACCCTAAATTAACTAATCATATCAATAACTCGATATCTTTCAAACAAATACCTGTAAATGATGCTAATCAATTTAAAACATCTGTCAAATCTGCCTTAGAATTGATCGAGTCTAAATATTTTAGTAAGATTGTTTTATCCCAAGCAATCAATGTGCTTTCTGAGACCAGTTTTAGCATCATCGATTCATTGAACAACTTACGCCTCAGTTATCCAGGTTGCTATGTATTTTCAACCAGTAACGGCAAAGGTCAAAACTTTATTGGTGCTAGCCCCGAACGCTTGATCAGCATTCACAACAATCAATTATCAACAGATGCTTTAGCTGGTTCTGCACCGAGGGGAAAAACGGAAGCAGAAGATGCGAATTTAGCGAAAGGTTTATTGCACAGTGAAAAAGATATTAGAGAACATCAAGTAGTGATTGATTTTATAGTCGATCGCCTGTCTAAACTCGGTATAACTCCCAATTTTTCCCCACTTCCCAGACTTCTACAACTATCAAACATTCAGCATCTGTGGACACCCATAACTGCTCAAATTCCGGCTGATATTCATTTATTAAAGATTTTAGCGCAACTGCATCCAACCCCAGCGGTGGCGGGCGTACCGAGAGATATCGCCCTAGAGCAAATTCGGCGCTGCGAAAGCTGCGATCGCTCTTTGTACGCAGCCCCCATTGGCTGGATAGATGCCCGTGGTAATGGGGAATTTGCGGTCGGTATTCGATCGGCATTAATTGATGGCGATCGGGCTATACTATATGCTGGTGCCGGTATTGTGGCAGGTTCGGAACCGGAAAAAGAACTAGCAGAAATTCAGCTCAAATTACAACCACTTTTAAATGCTTTGGTTTAGACTTATCGGCGGTTGAAACCGCGTCTACACAAACAAAGTCCGCCTGCGCGGACTAAGAAATTGACTCGTTACTGGGCAGAGCCTAGTAACGCAGATCCGGAGGCTCTGCCTCCCATTTTCCTAGTAATCAAGCGAGGCAGAGCCTCTGGATACGAGTTCCCAGGCAGAGCCTAGGAACCAGTTAAATACAAATAACAAAATGATTGATTTTCGCAATACAAACACTCTCTGGGCTTCAATATTAGCCGAAACTTTACAGCGTCTAGGATTAACTACCGCCGTGATTTGTCCCGGTTCGCGATCGGCACCATTAACAATAGCCTTTGCCCAGAATAACCAAATTGAAACTATTCCCATACTCGACGAACGTTCAGCCAGCTTTTTCGCATTAGGAATCGCCAAAAAATCTGGTTTACCAACCGCACTGATTTGTACCTCTGGAACCGCCGCAGCTAACTTTTATCCTGCCATAATAGAAGCCCGAGAAAGTCGAATTCCGTTACTAATATTCACAGCCGATCGACCTCCAGAACTCCGGGATTGTCATGCTGGACAAGCGATCGATCAAGTGAAAATGTATGGTAATTATCTCAACTGGCAAGTCGAATTAGCCATACCTTCTGCGGAAATAACAATGTTAGGCTATTTGCGCCAGACGATCGTGTATGCTTGGGATCGATCGCAATTTCCTACACCCGGCCCCGTCCACCTCAACATTCCCTTTCGCGATCCACTTGTACCTATCTCAAATATTGCTGTAGAAGCTTTAGAAACACAATTTGATATTGGAGATTTCTTTGCAGGATTAGAACCAATTGTTGCAGGAGAAACTTCTATTTTGGGGCAGGCATCTTGCCTGCCAATTTTCAGAGACGGGCAAGATGCCCGTACCACAATACAAGTTATTTACTCCACAATCCAAACATGGCAACAATGCAGCAGAGGGATAATTATTGCGGGTGTTGCACAACCTCAATTTGCCGAAAAGTATTGCAGTGCGATCGCGCAAATCTCAAAATTATTAAACTGGCCAGTTTTAGCAGAAGGACTATCCCCACTCAGAAACTACGCCCAACTCAACCCCCATCTAATTTCCACCTACGATTTAATCCTGCGAAACCGCGAATTAGCAGATAAATTAACCCCAGAAATTGCCATTCAAATTGGAGACTTACCCACAAGCAAAGAACTCCGAAACTGGTTAGACAAAACCCAACCAAAACGATATGTAATCGACCCCAGTCACCACAATTTCGATCCCCTACACGGCAAAACAACTCACCTGCGAACCTCCCCAGAAAATCTCGCAACTGCTATCTCCCTTCATGTCCCCCCCCTTCTTAAGGGGGGGTTAGGGGGGGATCAAGATCGGGGCAACCACGGGGGGATTGCCCCTACAGACAATGAAACAGAAAACCAGAATTTTGTAGGGGTAGTGCCCCCGTGCCTACCCTTCCCCACCAACGAGGGCAACCACGGGGGGATTGCCCCTACAGACAAGGGGGTTCAAACCTCTCCATCAAACGAATACCTCCAACTTTGGCGCAACACCGAAACCCAAGTCAGACAAACAATAGACCAAAAACTATCAACAATTAACAACATAATTGAACCCAAAGTTTCCTGGCTGCTGTCCCAGATTTTGCCAGCAGGAACACCGATATTTATTGCCAACAGTATGCCAGTCCGAGATGTCGAATTTTTCTGGAAACCAAACAACTTAGAAATAAAACCTTTTGTCAATCGTGGCGCTAACGGCATAGACGGCACATTGTCAACAGCTTTAGGAGTTGCACACCGCAATCAAAGTAGTATTTTGTTGACAGGTGATTTAACACTTTTGCACGATACGAACGGTTTTTTAATTACAAATAAATTTGTCGGTCATCTAACAATTATTTTAATTAATAACAACGGCGGTGGCATCTTTGAAATGTTGCCCGTTGCCAAATTCGACCCGCCCTTTGAAGAGTTTTTTGCCACACCGCAGCATATCAATTTTGCTCAGTTGTGTGCAACTTATGGCGTGGAACATGAGATAATTGAGGATTGGGAGCAGTTAAAAGAAAAATTAAGTTTTCTACCAAATAACGGGATTCGGGTCTTAGAATTGCAAACAGATAGGCGTGCCGATGCTAAATGGCGGCAAGATAACCTAAGTAAATTTGCCAAAGGTTTGTAGTCGGGACTTTCTACTCGTTACTAGGCAGAGCCTAGTAACGCAGATCCGGAGGCTCTGCCTCCATTTTTCCTCCTAGAAGAGCGAGGCAGAGCCTCTAGACATGGGTTTCCAGGCAGAGCCTGGGAACCAGTTTTTGTTTAAACGGCGGCTTGAGCTAGCAGCGAATCTAATTGTCCTTCTGCGTCGAGTTTGTGAATGTCATCGCAGCCGCCTACGTGTTCATTGTTAATAAAAACTTGGGGCACGCTGCGGCTTCCGTTAGCGCGATCGGCCATTGCATTTCTAGCCGCTTCGTCGCCGTCAATTTTGTATTCGGTGTAATTTACGCCTTTCCACCACAGCAAAGTTTTTGCCCGGATGCAGTACGGACAGGTTTGCCAAGTATAGATTTCGACATTGGCTTTGATACGATCGGGCGATCGGCCCAAGATGGGATTCAGAAAATCAAGCATTTTATTACCGGGGTGAAGGTTTAACTAATTTAGAAATCATACCAAATCTCTAAATTCCCGTGTTGTGGGCGGATTCGGCAGAGGTGGATTTTGAGCGATCCAATAGCTGCAAGCTTCGCTAACGGGCATCCCACAGTGATTCGAGTCACAGCTTGACTCTACTCGCATCACTTACGTACACCCAAAATAATCACGTTCGGAACCTCATTAATATCACCGATCTTTTCGGGAAACCAGGGGATGATGAATATATCGAATTCAACCGCACTGCCATGAACCCGTTACAACTCCTCCCCGGCGCTATCTCTGAAATCCTCGCTTCTGTAAGCGACACAGGCGTTTTGACTCTGGCCGATCGCTACGGTTTGATGGCCGCCACCTTCGACGAGTCGCTGAATGACGAAGATAGAGGCTGTGTGAACCGCTTACTGCGGGCAGTGCTCAGAGGCCGGGTGAAAATGGTCAACGAACTTTCAGCAACAGCATAGGGTGAATAAGGGGTAGATAAAGATGCGAATTGGTTGGCAGCCGATCGCCCCGCCGGAGTCCCAGAGACTTGAAACAACGGCAATTTGAATTCGATTTAAAGTTTTCTCCTACAACTAAACAACGGTTTTTTCGATGTGCAGCCTGTTATGGGCTGCTTTTTGTTGGACGGCTAATCGCGAATTTCGAGGTTGTACAGGTGGCAGAGGGCAATGATTTCTTGTTGGAAGCGATCGCGCACGTTCTGGGGTGACACAATCTCGCAATCTTTGCCGTACCTGTGGATATCTCGGAACAGCCAGAACAGGCTGGATACGCGCTTCACTACATGGCGCACGTCTCCCACCATTTCATTGGCGACATCTTCATCCGGTTTGAATTCATAGTTTCCAGCCAATCCTTTAAAAAAGTGTAAGTGTACTTCTAAGAGGTCTATGGTTTCGCGCCATGTCTCACTTGCAGGTAGCAAGTTGACAATCTTATCCAAGCGCAAACACCGATTGTGAGCTAATTCCGAGATTTCTCTGGAGTCAGCATCCTCGCACCAGATTTCTAGGTACAGGCGTTTGTCGTAGAGCCGAATTTTGGCACTGCGGGCAGTAAATTCGCTTACTTTGTCTTTGCGTGACTGATAAAACAGTCTGAACGGTTGGTGATCGTCAATCAGTTGATTGAGTCGAATCCGCCACGCTTCGGCAGTTTGGTTGACTTGTTCGAGCAATTGTTGTCGGAAAGGGGTTTCCAGATTGGCTTTGTCCAAAAGTAATGCCATGACGATCTGGGCGGCTTCGACTTCGCCGGAGTCGTTAAGCAATTTGACGGCTTTGTTCAAGGATTGTACTTGCACTGAATTGAGTGTAAAGGGTTCGCCAACTTCGATTTTTTGTTGGGCGATCGCGACCAGCAACCCAGATACACTGGGACTTTTGCCCCATAAGATACCGAGGCGAAGGGCGATCGCCTCTAGCTGCTCTTTGGTTTCCGGCGGGACTGAAAGGGTGAGTGCTTCTTTTTTTCGCGGCATTCTAGAAATATACTTGCACTTTAAAGAAAACTGTGTCATTGTAGGTTTAGTCTAAGTACAGATTACATCAAGCTACAGGCAGATAACCATGACAGCCTACACTATCCTGCTGAAACCCGTGTACTCATGTCCCGCCCAGACGATTCCATCAGGCATTACCTTACCTCCGGGCTGGGACGGACTCTCGCGACATCAAGTCGAAACCTACGAAGCACTGCAAGACCCAACTATTGATGTTGTCTTCAATACAGCAATGACAGGGGACGGTAAAAGTTTAGCAGCTTACCTGGCAGCGATGATAAATTGCACGAGCACTTTAGCAATGTACCCGACAAATGAACTGGCGCGAGATCAGGAAAAACAGGTAAGAGGCTACAAAGCACTGTTTAAACCGGAAAAAGACCCGCAAATTTATCGTTTGAATGCAGCAATCCTGGAAGATTTTATTACCACAAACAAACTTTCTTCAAAATTAGCAGGATTGTGCGATCGCGCGGATAACTCAGAGATTTTACTGACAAATCCCGACATCTTCCACTACATCCACGATTTCCGCTACCTGCGGCGCAATAAAGAAGGTAAAGGAGATAATCCCGATCGCCTATTTGCCAAGATTGACGATAACTACAAACTCTTTATCTTTGATGAATTTCACATCTTCTCATCTCCCCAAATTGCCAGTGTCATCAATGCCATCCTGTTAATTAAGCACACGTTTATCGGCAAAAAGTTTTTATTCCTCTCTGCTACACCGAACGATTTATTGGAAGAGTTTTTATCGAAAGCTGGGTTAAAGTATCGCATCATCGATCCAGTTAAGCAGAATGGCTATCGGTTTGCAGCCGGCGACAACTGGCGACAGATTAGTTATCCGATTAACTTGACTTTCCCGCAAAAGTTAGAACCAAACCTGCGCTCTAGTTATAACTGGATTGTCGAAAATGCCGAAACAACAATTTTGAAATTCTTTCAAGATAATCCTGGGAGTAAAGGCGCAATTATCCTGAACTCGATCGCGGCTGTTAAAACCTTAGTCCCTAAGTTTAAAGCAATTTTTGAACCGTTGGGATTGAAAGTCCGAGAAAATACTGGATTAACTGGTGAGACAGAAAAGTCTAAATCTGTTGAAGATGCTGATTTACTTTTGGGAACATCGACAATTGATGTAGGAGTTGACTTTCGGATTAACTTTTTAGTATTTGAAGCGGCGGATGCGGGGAATTTTATTCAGCGTTTCGGCAGGTTGGGGAGACATCCAGGCTTTGACATTTATCAAGCTTATGCCTTGCTACCAAACTTTATTGTCGAGAGGCTATTTGAGGTTGACAACCACCCGCTGCAAGATGGCGAAACACGCGATCGCATTAGTTTATCCGACGCTATCCGCGCTCATTACGGCTATGTCAATGAGTTTAAGCAATATCCCAAACGGTGGGGCGGAATTCAGTCAGCTTGCGTGCATTTAGAGTTAGAAAAAAATTATCAGATGAAAACCAAGTATCCCGAAGCAGCGGATAATTTTGCAGTAGATATTGAGCAAGCTTTGGGAATTACGATTAAACAGATGCGAGGGCAGCTTTTCCGCTGTATGGAAAAGGAGAAAAAGAAAATTATTGAGGAGGCTCGAAGTTTTCGGGGAATCAGCCAGTTAGATTGCGGGATTTATGACATGACTAATCCAGATGAGCCTGAGAAAGAACGGTTTAAAACTTACAATCTTCCCAGTTTGCTCAGTAACTTTCATTTTGAGTTGATAGCCAAAGAAAAATTTATAGAGCAAGCTAAGAAAGCCGGGTTAGCAGTCAGTCGTTTTGAGAAAGCTTTGTGTTATTTGAAACTGACTGGATATCGGGAATTGCGAGAAGATTGGCAGTTTTATTACTCGCGAGATGACATCAGCGAGATTGCTAAATCCGGCAAGGTGCAAATTCTCAAAGATTTGGAAGTGACAGGGGGAACTAATGAGATTAGTCGCAAATTATCTAGTCGAGGGTTGGTGTGTTTTGTCTCCGATCGCGATCGGGCTACTTTACGCGCCAAATGCGGATTGCCCGTGCATTTCCAAGCCTATGCTTTGAGCGATCGATTTGATGGTAAAGCAAGTTACACCATAGCATTTGGGCGATCGGCCCTGTTACTGGAGACGTTGATTTGGCACTGGAAACCGCAGCAGGATGAAGGGTGGATATGCTGAAAAGCTTGAGGAGAAAGGGTTTTGCCCGAAACCAAGAAGGCGACAGTGTTTCAATCCCTGATAGGTATTTAGGTATTTCTACTAATGCAGCACTGAACTGCACCCTTTGCTCCTCACTCAATAATACACGATGTTGTTCCTGGCGACTAACAATATGGCTACAGTAACGTCTTACCAATTAGGCAACAGTGACTATTTGACATTTCACTAGAGAGGATGGCACGATGGGAACAACCTCAACAAACTTCTTATGGATATTCGTCTCAACGACAGCGACATTTCTCAGATGCCTGAACTGCTAAGGACTTCGTTTCTCGACTGGCTGCCTCAATACCTCAAGACAAATACGTTACAGCCCGGAGTAGCAGTTCGCCAGCAGTCCAGTAAACCGGAGACACCACCGACTCAGTTAACTCTCGATTTGGCACTTGCCAGTCAGACTTCAGAGGAGAAACCGGACAACTCCCATGTCAAGCTAACTCAGCTATTCGATGCGGGTATCACCAAGCGAGGAATGTCTGTGCGAGTCAAACTGAAGCGGAATTTGGCAAAAAAGTTAGATCGTGACTATATCAATAGTCTGGAAATCTCCATGAAAGGAACCATTGTTTACGACGGACAAGATTTTGATAAACCGAGTCCCTTGGCAGAAAAAGTAAATCGCAGTTCAGCTAATGGTTGGGAGTACATCGAGGTTAAGAAGAACGACCAGTGGATTTGTTTAAATGAATTGCGCGCAACCTGGAGGAAGACCAATGACTAGAGATAATTTACTGTCCCGAATCTCGATCGATCCAAATATCTGTTTTGGAAAACCTCGCATTCGCGGCCATCGGATTTGGGTTTCCCTAATTCTTGACTACCTAGCTGGAGGCATGACTGTTGACGAAATCCTAGAAGCATATCCCAGCATAGAAAGAGAAGATGTATTCGCTTGTATTGCTTACGCTGCTGAAGTAACGCGAGATTATTATGCCGAGATTCCATTAGGAAAAAAGGAGGAAGCAACTACGTGAAGTTAAAGCTAGATGAAAATGTCGATCTTCGCGTTGTCACCTTTTTACGTTTGGCTGGGCATGACGTAGAAACAGTACCAAGTCAAGGATTGACTTCAGCACCAGATGTGGAACTTATTAATGTTTGCCGTCAAGAGGAAAGATGTTTAATTACTGCCGATCGCGGTTTTGGCAATCGGATGCGATTCAATCCATCTGAGTATGCGGGGATTGTGGTAATTCGGCTAACATCTCGTCCCAATTTTACAGATTGGAGAGAAGCAATAGAAACGTTAATCCTCGGATTAGAGCAAGCGGAAGTTTTTGGGAAATTGTGGATTATTCGACAGGGTACGATTCAGGAATATCAACCCACTGAACCAGAGGAAAAATAATCATGAATGAAGATGAACTTTACAAATGGCTACACTCTCCTGATGATGACGATGAAACGCCAGCTAAATACGAACTTTTGACAGTTCGACTGTTTAAAGAAGCAATTCGAGAAGCAGACGGAAATAAGGGCGATCGCCTTTTAGGATCTTTCGCCGAAAATGTCCTACCAAACTTGATTCAGCAGCTAGCTGGAGCCACAGCCAAAGGTGGTCAATTCTTTGAAACAATTGATGTTGAGGTAGCAGCAGGACGCAGAAAGCCAATTCGTAGAGACAATGCAGGCGATCAATCTTTTACTTCTCACCTGCTTAACGGCTTATTTCCAACTTACCGAATTCTCAAGCAACTCAAGACAGAGACACCAGAAACCAATCCAGTTAAACGCAACTGCGGTGAAACTGAAATAGCTCTGTTCGTAGCATCATATATCCTGCACGACTTTGACAAGTTTCCCGATTATTCAGAATGGCTGAAAACTAACGATTCAGAGGGGAAATTTGCAAACCGAGACTGGCAAGATAAACCACCTCATAAAGACGAAGCCCCGAATTTTGGACGTGATTATGTAGCTCTAAAAATTCAACAACTTGGATTAGATATTTTACTAGGCGAAAACTGGCGATCGCACATCGACGATCTCGTCTGGATGAGCAACAATGCCGGAGTCAAATATGATAGCGATCGCGGTTTAGAAATTCGCGGATTGCAGCCTAAACTAGATGGTAGAATCAGAGGAACTATAGCCAATTTAGTCAGACTTTCAGACTTATTCGCCTCAGTTATCAAACATCCCAGCGATGCAGAAGCTAACGGTTTATCTGAAGTTTTGAATTCTCTTAGCAACGGACAACTTAAATTTAGCTATCACTCGCTTTCAGACAATCGCGGAGTATTGACAAATATCATTAATAATGCTCTGATGGATACTCATCCCAGCGAGTTTTATACACCGCTGCTGTATTTGCCAGATGGTGCAGTTTATCTAGCTAAAAGCGATGCGCCAGCCATCAACACCGCTGAAATTCCTAACCAAGTTATTGCCAAAATCCGTAGCCTTTGTGCCGACAAATTGAAACTCAAAACAACCGGATTTAGCCGAGATGGCAAAGGCTTTAAATTTGGTGAATTTTACTGGCTTTTTTTTGATATAATCGAACTCATGGAAGTTAGCATCGAAGCTGCTTCTAAACTTATTCCCAGTACGAAAGCATCGTCTGCAAAAAAACGCAGCGATAGCTTGCTAAGTTTCCAAAAAGATGGAGATTTGCCCGGTGAATTGAATCTGGAATTTCCCGAAGATTATCGGATTGATAGGCTAGCCGAATTTGGGGATATCCTGTGTCGGGGCATTTGGAATAAATGGCAAGAACGCTTGAGTAATTCTCAGAAAGAATTGCCCAAAGCTAAACGCCAAAGCCCGCCTGAATTAGATTTGACTCAAAAACTAGCCGAACATTTAGGTTTAGCTGACGAAATACCCGCTTTGAAAGCAATCCAATCTCTGAAAAAAACAGGTGGCGTTCCTCTAGATTGGTATTACTTAGCTGCACAGTATTTTGAGCGAACTAAAGGACTAGATGAAACTCAATTACGTGCCGTTTTAACCGATATGGTTGAATGTGCGATCGCTCTCATCAAACCCATCGCCGAAAAGTTTGAAATTCCCGACGGCTGGAACGATTTGCGGACTTATGTCAGCCGCATTGTTTCCTTGCCGGCGGGGGCAGTTGTCAAACCCGAAACCGCTCCTTTTTTACTAGAATTGGCGCGGTACAGTGCGGCAAAAATCACAGGGAGAGGACGCGAAAATGTTTGTGCGATGTCTAGTTCAGCTTACACTGTGACGGAACAAATGGAAGCGGCGACTTTATTTGCTCCCCAAGTTTATAGCAACCGCCAAATTTTGTTTAACGCGCAAGCAGCCAAGCGTCAGATTTGCTCAATTTGGTCGATAGAGATTATGTTGAGACAAATTTTGATGAATCAGACCAACGCCACAGGAGGAGACTTTGAAGGCCGCAAATATCGTTATCTCTATTTTTATCCCGCTTACTTCTTTACTCCAGAAACCAATAAGTTTCTTCAGAAAGCTTACAGTTGGATTGCCAGAACGCGATTTGATGCGGATATTCGCAAGCATTTAATTACTGACAAACAAATTGCCGATTTTACCCTTGACAATTATCAACAAGTTGATTCATTATTGATTAAAGAGAATTTGGAAGTAGAAGACGATCGCACTTTCAAGATCAGCTATCCCGACAATCAACCGCTGACCTTTTTCTTCCTAGCTTTACCACCAGGAAAAGATGCCACAGATACCGAATCTTGGGTAATGCCGACTTGGTTAGCCTTTGCTTTACCGCTAATTCTCGATATCAAAACAGTTGCATCAGAATCACCCGTACCGCCATTTATTAGCGGTGCAGATTTTGAAAAAACAGTTGTCATTGATGGCGAACATCAAGCGATTCGTTCTCTGATTAAGGAAGACAACTATCGCTTAGATGGTATTCTACCTCGCACATCAGACAAACGTAAATTTTCACCGTTAAATGCTCTAAGTGCGGCTTACTGCATTCACTTAGAAGTCAATCGCAAGAAAGACGGCAATCCTGACTGGGGGAAATTGTCAGATTTAGCACGGGATTTAGAAACCAGTCCTCTTTATGTCTTTCACTACCTAAATAAATGGCTGCGGAAACAAGACAAACTTGAGTCCGTCCCCATTGCCAAAATTCGTCTGTACCGAGAATTTTACTACTACTTTGAACCAGAGGGAAAAACCGTGAATCAAATGCGAGAATTGACCGAATTATACCGTCGCTTTTATCGGGCAAAAAGTCAATATGCGAAAGCTAATGCCGTGCTGAAACCGATTGACGAAGCTGCTGACGTTATTCTGAAGTTTGATAAAGCTTTAGCCAACAATACCGAATCTTTAACAGATATTGTGGCCGGGCGTTTATCACGGCTGATGAATAACGTGCGACGACGGACGGCGGAGGGAAAACCGACATTTGCTTTTGTTGATGGCAAGTGGAAACCTGCTTTGAATTCTGAGGAAGAAAGGCAAGCAATTTATGATTTTGCTAAGTATTTTGTGGAGGTGATTTTTGATGGGAGTTTAAAAGGCGATCGCGCTCGTTTAGCAGGCACTCAACTCAACTTAATTCGGGATACTTGCGATTACCTTTATCGATTGGAAGACGACAAAGAACGCAAGGAAAAGAAGCAGGATGAACCTGATGAACTTCCCGAAACAGAAACAGAGTTAGCCTAAATTGTCCGCATTTTTTCAATTACCTTGTACTGGAGAAACCAAACCATGAAATTTCTTAAAACCCTCGATTCTAAATTTTTTCACGATGAAATTCCCGCAAAACCGATGGGAAAATATGCTCATTTCATTACCATCCGAGTCACCGAATCTTATCCGCTATTTCAGACTGACGGCGAATTGAATAAAGCCAGAGTAAGTGCTGGAATTGAAGACAAAACGCACATCAGCCGTTTAGCAATGTTTAAGCGGAAACAGTCTACACCCGAACGTTTAACCGGACGGGAATTGCTGCGAAACTACAAAATTGGCGACTGGGAAAAGTGCGACTACAATGTCGATTTTAGCAAAACTACTCCTGATTGTATTTTGTATGGTTTTGCGATCGGCGATTCCGGTTCTGAGAAATCCAAAGTAGTTGTAGACACAGCTTATTCCATCACTCCCTTCGATGATTCTCACCTCAATTTCACCCTCAATGCACCCTATGAAAGTGGAACGATGAGTCGCCAAGGGGAAGTCACCAGCCGTATCAACAGCCAAGATCACATTTTACCTCAAGTCTTTTTTCCCAGCATTGTAACCTTGAAAGACCCGACGGAAACAGGTTTTCTCTACGTTTTCAACAACATTCTCCGAACGCGGCACTACGGAGCACAAACTACCCGCACTGGTCGAGTTCGCAATGAATTAATCGGGGTTATTTTTGCTGATGGTGAGATTGTTAGCAATCTGCGATGGACGCAAAAAATCTACGATTTGATGAGCGCTGCTGGCAAAATCAATCCCCCCGATCCGCTCAATGAAGATGATGTTTTGACTCATGGAAATCAAGCAATTACTGAACTAATGAATCGAGAGTGCATCTCCCACCGCGATTTTTTGGGCGAATCTTTTCATAGCCTGTTGGCAGAGGTCAAATCGATTTCCAGCGATGAAACTAAACTGCAAGCAATGTTGACTCAAGCCAATACCGAATCAATGGCTTATGCTCAAAAATACGTCCTCAAAAGTTCTGACAAAGCCAAGAAAGGTAGTAAAAAAGCAGCAGCAGCGGAGTAACAACAATGGCTATTATTTACCGCTGTCAAATCGAGTTGCACGATAGCCTTTATTTTGCAACTCGCGAGATAGGAAGACTTTACGAAACAGAGCCAGTAATTCACAATTACGCGCTTTGTTACGCCCTCGGTTTGGTGGATAGCGAAATCTATTCCACCACTGTTGCTGAAGAACATTCCTATCGCTATTTCTGTCCCGAACAAGTTCCTAAATACGAGCCGCATTTAACGGCGCTCAACCAACAGGGGATTTATGTTACTCCGGGGCGTTCTATTTCTCACTCCTCCACTCTCAACACTTGGAAATACGCTAACAACAACTATCACGTTGAGATGGAGAAAACTCAGAAAAATATCCCTAGTTTTGGCAGAACCAAAGAAATTGCGCCGGAAAGCAAATTTGAGTTTTTCATAATCTCAGAGAAGCCTCTGAAACTAGCGAAATGGATTCGTCTGGGAAAGTGGATGAGCAAAGCTGAATTAAAGATTGATGAAATTACCAAATTCGATCGCAAAAATGGTGACTTCATTTGCCCTTATTTGCTCAATCCGTTAGATGTGATGTTTTCCCATCAAGTTATCAGCTACGATGTCGTGAATATGCCACCAGTAAGTTTGATTCAAAATATCAAAAGTCGGGGGCAATATTACAAGCTTGAAGAAATCAAAATAGGCGAGAAATATTACAAGCTTGAAAATATCCAAATTCCAGCTTGTATGGAATACCGCTTTCGGGCTAACTAACTCTTAGGTTCGTAGTAAGGACTTTAGTCCTACTGAGGACTGAAGTCCTTACTACGAACCATCGCACATTAATTTTAGTATCCAAATATGCCGCATAGTCTCATCCTCAACCTTCTTCCCATCGCCCCAATTCCCCCCGGATACCTCACCGGAAGACACCTGCACGCCCTCTTCCTCACCCTCGTGAGTTCCGTTGACAAACAACTAGGCGATCGCCTCCACGATGCCACAGCCCAAAAATCCTTCACTCTCAGCCCTTTGCAAACTAAAAAATGCCCTTTCAAAAAACACCATTATCTCGAATGGGAACACACAGAACCAATTCCAGAACATACTCCCTGTTGGTGGCGAATTAGTCTGCTTGATGACACTTTATTTGGCAAATTAACTCACCTTTGGCTCAATCTCAATCCATCCCGTCCGTGGCATCTTGGCCCCGCCGATTTGATGATTACGAAGATTCTCGGAACACCTCAAGTAGATCAGCCTTGGGCTAATGCTTGTAGTTACTCTCAATTGTACGATCGCGCTTCCGAATCTAATCGCTTAATTGCCTTCAGTTTTGCGACTCCGACGACTTTTCGACAAGGCAAGTTCGATTCTGTAATTCCTACTAGAGACTGTGTTTTTAACAGTCTCCTCAGTCGGTGGAATAAGTACAGCGGCATTGAGCTTCCCGATCAGTCTTTGGATGCACTTTTTTCGACTTTTGTCAATATCAAAACTGAAAGATTGACTAACTATGAAAGCAATTTTGTTGGCATGGTTGGGGAGGTTAGTTATCGGATTTTGGGTGATGTGGAGCCTTTGGTGATTAAGCAAATTAATGCTTTGGCTGATTTTGCTCTTTACTGCGGGGTTGGGAGGAAAACTCCGATGGGGATGGGGATGACTCGACGGATTATTGTTAATAAGAGTTAAACGGATTTCGAGGGCAGGCAAGATGCCGGATGTCCAGGGCGGGCAAGATGCCGGATGTCCAGGGCGGGCAAGATGCCCACCCCACAATAACACTAAACTCTTGTGGAACAGGCATCTTGCCTATTGCTAATTACGGATTTCCAGGGCGGGCAAGATGCCCACCCCACAATAACACTAAACTCTTATGGAACAGGCATCTTGCCTGTTGCTAATTTCAATTACTAATCTCCTACAAACCATCAAAACGATGAACGATGACGACTACATTTCGATCGCACTTCTCAACCAATACTCTTACTGTCCTCACCGCTGTTGGCGAATGTCTTGCGCGGGAGAATTTACGGACAATCAGTATACCATCGAAGGGACAAGTTTGCACGATCGCGTTCACACTCTCAGTCAAATCAACCGCGATGAAACTTGGCAGGTGCGGGCGATTTGGCTGAAGTCTGAAAAGTATATGCTGATTGGGAAATCGGATTTGATTGAATCAACGGATGGTGAGTTGTATCCCGTCGAGTACAAGCGGGGGCGGAAGGGGGAATGGGATAATGATGAGTTGCAAGTTTGTGCTCAAGCCCTTTGTTTGGAGGAGATGACGGGGAAAAGTATTGCGACTGGATATGTGTATTACGCACAGTCACATCAGCGGCAATTAGTGGAGATTTCTGAGGGGTTGAGACGGGAGACGATCGCAACTATCAACGCTATCCAAATTTTACTGCAAACTGGCAAAATGCCTCCAGTCAATTATAGCAAACGCTGTCAAGGTTGCAGCCTTTATCAGCAATGTTTGCCGCAAGCTGCTGAGAGAGTCCTACGCTATCAAGAAGCTAATTAAACCTCATTTTTTGGAGTCAATCATGGGAACACTTTATATCAATCAAGATGATGTGTTTATCGGGAAAACAGATGAACGGCTGAATGTCAAGGCAAAAAATCAAACGTTACAAGATGTGCCTTTAATTCATTTAGATGGAGTGGTGATTGTGGGACGGGCAACTATTTCTCCGGCTGCGGTTGCCGAATTACTCCAACGGAAAATTCCTCTGACTTTTATCACCGATACTGGTCACTATTTGGGTAAGCTAGAACCGGAATTAAGTAAAAACATTTTCGTTCGGAATGCTCAGTGGAAAGCGGCGGGGGAAACTCCCCAAGCTATTAGACATCTCCAAAATAGTAACATTATGTGGTAAAAGAACATAAGAGACTTTTTTC
>ENA-OFCD01000023-OFCD01000023.1-metagenomes-genome-assembly--contig:-NODE-23-length-95127-cov-5.680884_pt1 | contig 95127 bp, 100 predicted proteins | sample MGYA00153392_OFCD01 | MGnify analysis MGYA00153392 | reverse complement strand
GGCGCCGGAGCCCCCGCCTCGAGTGCGAAGGCGAGTGCGAGCGCGATTGCCGCGAGGGCGAGGTCGTGAACGTCGGCACGAACCGCGTGCGTCCAAACGATCCCTCCAACCGCGAAGGCCAGTGCGCTCGCGACGCCGAGGCGCGCATCGTCCGTCAGCGTCACGACGATCGCGTGGAGTGCTCGCGCCGCAATCGCGACGGCGATCGCGCACAAGAGCGACATGCGCCACGCCGGATCGCCGAAGGGTAGCGCGTGCGTAAAGGCCCAGCCGAGCAGGATTGCGAGCGGAAATCCCGTCGGATGCGCGATCCCAAGCAGATAGGGGACCGTCTGCATCTCTCCGATATCCCAGAAGTCGACACCAGGGCTCAGCGTCGCGATATACAATGCGAGCGGCGCCGCGAAGGCGAGCCATCCGGAAAGTGAGTCTCCATCTGTGCCACGCCGCATTCGTCGCGCGAGATTAGCCTCGTGAATCCGACCCGCCTCTCGAACGCGACCGTCGTTATCGCAGAGCCCTTCTCGGAAACCGGAATCGCGGTCTTGCGCGATGCCGGGATCACGGTCGTTTCCGTCGTCGGTGAAGGCCCGGATGCCCTGCGCGCGTCGCTCGCTCATGCCGATGGTCTCATCGTGCGCTCGGAGACGCGCGTCGATCGCGATCTGCTATCGTTCGGTCCCAAACTATTGGTCGTGGCACGCGCGGGCGTCGGCGTCGATGCGATCGACGTCCCCGCGGCGACCGATGCGGGCATCGTCGTCCTCAATACGCCAGGAGCAAACACGCTCGCCGCAATCGAGCAAACCTTCGCGCTCATGCTTTCCCTCGCGCGACACACGCCGGCTGCCGTCGCTTCGATTCGCGCCGGGCGCTGGGAGCGCAAGCCCTTCATCGGCACCGAACTCCACGGCAAGACACTCGGCATCGTGGGCTTGGGTCGCATCGGCGGCGGCGTCGCCCTTCGTGCGGCGGCATTCGGAATGAAGCTGCTCGCAAGCGATCCGTTCATCTCTCGCGCGCGCGCCGAGGCGCTCGGCGCCGAACTCGTACCGCTCGACGAGTTACTCGTGCGCGCCGATATCGTAACGCTACACGTCCCCCTCTCGCGGCAAACGGTCGGTCTCATCGCCGCGCGCGAGCTCGCACTCATGCAGCCGCACGCACTGCTGATCAATTGCGCGCGCGGCGGCGTGATCGACGAGGCGGCACTCCTTACCGCACTCGATGCGAAGCAACTCGCGGCAGCCGCGATCGACGTCGTCGCAATCGAACCGCCGCCGACCGATGGCTCGGGCGCCGCGCTCCATCGCCACCCACATGTCATCGCGACACCGCATCTCGGCGGGTCGACCGTGGAAGCGCTCGAACGCATCGCGATCGAACTCGCACACGACGTCGCAAGCGTGCTCTTGGGCGGTCCGGCGTCCGCCGCCGTCAACGCGCCGATTGCCGACGGCCCCGAGGCCGATCTCTTGCGGCCATTCGTAGATCTCGCATACCGCATCGGCAAGATCTATCCGCAACTCGCGCAGCCGAGTGCCCTGCCGCCGTTCACGCTCGTCATGGAGGGCCGGATCGCACCGCTCGATGCGGAGCCCGTCACGACGGCGTTCCTGACGGGACTCCTGCAAACGACGACCGATCGTCGCGTTTCGATCGTCAATGCCCGAAGTATCGCAGCCGAACTCGGCGTTCGCGTCGACGTACGCGGCGACGACCGGCCCACGGCAAGCGCATTCGCCGCGACCCTCCGGCTCGTCGGCGGCGAGACTTCGATCGTCGGCACGGCCGCGCTCGGAAGCCCGCGCATCGTTGCCGTCGACGGCTTCGAGATCGATGCGATTCCCGCGGGCTCGATGCTTTTCACGCGCCATACCGACGTGCCCGGCATGATCGGCCAAGTCGGCACGATCATGGGCGAAGCGAACATCAATATCTCGACGATGCAAGTCTCGCGTCAAGATGCCGGCGGCGATGCGATCATGTTTCTTTCAACCGATCGCAGCGCAGACGACGACGTGATCGCGCGCGTGCGCGAAATCGCCGGCATTCGCAGCGTTCGAGCGATCGACGTCTGATGGCGCGCGCGTCGACGATCTGGATCGCGCGTCATGGTGAAACGACGTGGAATCTCGCCGGTCGCTATCAAGGCCGCATGGAATCGGCGCTCTCCTCTCGCGGCGTGCAACAGGGCTTCGCGCTCGCAGCAGAATTCGCGCGTAAACTCGAATGCCGTGAAGCGATTCCAACGCGCATCGTTTCGTCGCCGCTCTTGCGGTGTCACGCGACGGCGCGCTTTACCGCGAGTCGTCTCGGGTTACCGATCGAGACCGACGACCGCATCATCGAGATCGCGCACGGCACGTGGGAAGGTCGCTATCGCGACGATCTCGCTGCAAACGATTCCGAGCGCTATCGCACGTGGCGCGAAGATCCCGCGCGTGCGAGATTCGATGGTGGTGAGACGCTGACCGATGTAATCGCCCGCTGGCGCGCGTTCGCACGCGATCTTGCGGCGCGCGATGAAGACACGCTCGTGCTCACGCACGATGCTGTCGTCCGCTGCGCGCTCGTCGACATGCACGAACGCTCGCTCGACGATTTCTGGGCGGTACGCGTTGAGAACGCGGCATTCGCACGCGTCGAGCGCCTTGATGGTCGGCTCGTCGTCATCGAAGATTGCGACAATGCGCACCTGGGTTCGCTGCGCGCCGACCTAACGACGCAGGCGTTGTAGGTAAGCACCGCAGGCTTCTACGGAATTTAATCGTTACAGAAATTGCATAGCATCTTTTTTTGGAAACCGAAGAAGATCGTGTACGCATCGAATCCGAGTTTCGGGAGATCCGCTATCTCCATATGTTTTAAAGAGACGCAAGAGCGAAAGGCAGATTCGAAAATATTGTCATGGCCTAAACACTGAATTGGCATGCCAATCGAGAGCTTCGGAATCAGGTCGATGTTCCGGTCGCGCCGGGATAGCGATTTTCTTGCCGTCAAGGACGTAATACATTTTCCCGTTTGAATAATCGCGTTCGATCGATGTACTTACGCGGAACGTAAGATCGGACTCGACGGTAACGAGCCCGAGATCGTAAAGGCGATGGACATCGCTACGCATGAGAATGCCGTTACGTATATCGTGTGTCGCGTGCTCCGCAAACGGCTTGATGTGCGCCGCTTCGAGCACGGGCAGCGTGCGCTCTCCGGTGATCGCGCATCGTCGTTCGTATGCATCCGTAACCATGAGCCGGAATGCCCCTTGCCCGCGCCGTGCTGCTACAAGTTTTGGCGTAGCGTAGCCGCCCGGTGTAATGAGCAGCGAGCTATGTTCCGGCTGAGCAGCACGGATGTCCAGTGCGCGAAGTTGGTTCCAAACGCGCGCACCCTCCCCCGTCAGCATATCGTAACCAGCGATTCGAACGATGTTTGGCTTCCAATCCTTCGGTGCTTCGACGTGCTCCGTCTGCGCGAGCACGACGACATCCGATAAAACGACGCAACCGATTACGTCGTTGTCTTCTGCGTTTCTACGTAGCGCGTTGACCCGTTGGCTGAGCCAAACGTTTCCCAAGCAACAGAGAGCGGCATCTTCGTCCAATATGAGAAGAACCCAAAGCCACCGATGCGATTCGAGCCGCGCACTTTGAAGATATACGGTGTACCCGGTAACTGCGCGGCACGTGTTGGCCGTGGCTGCCAAAAATTGACTTCGGAGGCGCCAGTTTCCGCAAGTGTCTTGAGCCAATCGGGATCGGTTACCGCAAAGATCGCATTCATCGTGGACCTTTCAATCTGGCGGTTCCCACCCGCTCGGCCATTCCACGGATAATGCCGCGTCGTAGTACCGGTCAACCTCGTCTTTTTGTAAAAACGCCGAGCCCGCGATCGACGCAAGAGAGAGCTTTGCCCTATCAACGTGCAACGCCGAGAGCTTGTCGATAAAGATGCGTGCGGGTAAGATATCCGATTTCTCGAGATTGCATGAGACGCAGGCTAGGACCAGATCCCAAGCCGGATCGGATAATAAGAAACTCCAGGGGATCACATGATCGACATGCACCGCTCGCACCGCACCGAGGTCACGCTCGCAATAGAAACATCGATTTCCATCTGAATCGGCCAGAATTCGCAAATAGCGTGCGAGCGATCCGCGTTTCGCTCCATCTCGTTCGACCTTGTCGATGATCAGCGGCGCCAACACGTTGACACGCTCGAGATAGCGTGCCCACCAATAATTCGCAATCGATTCGACAGCAATCGATTGATCGCGCAAGAAACGATGCGACTTTTCGGAAAGGGCGATCGCTGCGTGACCGGATTGCCACGAATAGAGATCGTCCATTGACTCTGGCTTCCCAACGTGGAATGCATTCAGAACGTTGATCGTAAGGATCTTGGCGATCTGCAGGTCGAGGCGATTTCGCGCATTCTGCGGAAGATCGGCAAGATTTCGCACGCGATTCGCATCCGCTGTAGCGCGGATGCGTTGAACGGCTTCCGGCTCTTTCGCAAGTGACGCCGCCTGCCTCAAGCGAAAGACGATACTCTGCATCCAATACAATGCGACGAATTCATGCCCGATCGCCGTTAACGGAATTTCGAACCCCGCTCCACGTCGCACGAGACGCACGAGTGCTTTGAGCAACGCCGGTTTGTATGACGACGACATCGCCGATCGCTTCGACAGCGAAACGAGTGCGTTTAATGAGTGGATGGTGCTCTTCGATCGATCATTGCGTCGGCCTTACTTTAAAAAATATGAGCCACGCATGCGCGACGCTATTTCGGCGCGACCGGGCCGGGAGCCGAAATGGGCTGCGACGGATCGACCGTTACGGGCTTCGTAATAGGTGCGCCCGCATCTCCCGGCACCGCCAACGCACCCGGTACGAGCGTTGCCGATACTTGCGGTCGCGGGACGCGGAACGTATCACGCGGCAGCGCGGCGGGGAATCGATACCGCGACCACGTGATGCGTTCTCTCGCGGGTTTGCCGTTTGGGAGCGTAGCGGAAATTACGGCTTCGCGCACGACCCAATAGCCGGCGACGCCACTATACCGGAGCATGCCCGTGCCACGCGCGCCATTTGCCGAGGTCGTAAATTTGACGAGCGACGGGAGAAACGTGCGACCGTCGAGCTCGATCGCCGTGACGGCGAACGCGCGAGGCGCTCGTGTCGCCAATTTAAAAACGTACGTATATTGGCCGTTCGGCGCTTTGGGTGCGGCGACCGGGATGAAACGATAGGTTTCCGGCCGCGGTGCCACGACCGCGATGTCGTAATGCGGATTACGGCCCGTGATGATGCGGACTGCGGGTGATTTAAGCCTCACCCCGTCGATGACGAGCGTCTCATCGCGTTCGTTGCTGCCGCTGCGGTACACGCGGTGCGTCTGCTCCATCGTGTGCAAGCCCAGTTGCGCGAGCGCGTATTCGAACGAGACGGTTTTGGCGCGTTTGAGTTTCGCCATCGCTGCAAGATAGCGGGCCGTAACGTACGCGGCATTGGGCGCCGCCTCAACGGCTGCAGCCTTGGATCCGCTCGAGGCCGCAAATGACGTTGCGGTGAGCCCTAAGGCGCTCATCGCAACGCACGCGAGCCCCGCGCGGATATTCATTCGTTTAGCGCTTGACGGATTGCATCGAGCGCCGCCGTCGCACCCGCGGGATTCTTGCCGCCGCCCTGCGCGTGCGCGGCCTGACCACCGCCACGTCCGCCGACGAAACTCGCCGCCACCTTGAGCAGATTACCCGCATGAATGCCGGCTTTGACCGCATCGTCACTTGCCGACACCAGCAGCGAAACATTGTCGCCATCGACGCCCGCGAGCGCCACGACACCCGAGCCAAGTTTCTGGCGAATCGCAGCTGCGAGCACTTTGAGTACATCGGGGCCGGCCTCGGGCACGATCGTCGCGACGAGTCGCGTCGTACCGTGCGTCTCCGCCGCCTCCACATACGCGGACGCATCGGCCGATGCGAGCCGTGCCTTCAGCGTCTCCATCGCCTTCTGCATGTCGCGAATGTCGCTCTGTAATCGCTCGACACGTTCGCCCAGTTCCGCCGGTTTTGCCGAGAGCGAATCTGCGAGCGACCCGACGAGATCTTGCTGCTCGAGAGCGTACCGCTCCGCTGCTTTCGAGACGACGGCTTCGATGCGCCGAATGCCGCTCCCGATCGAGGACTCGGAAACGATGAGGAACATGCCGAGTTCGCCCGTCGTGTGCGCGTGCGTTCCGCCGCAGTATTCGACCGACGGTCCGAACGCGATCACGCGCACGCGATCGCCGTATTTCTCGCCTGCCATCGAGATCGCACCGGATTTGGAGGCATCCTCCGCGCTCATGACCTGCAACACCGCGTGATGGTCGTCGCGGATGAGCTCATTGACGCGCGCGACGATCGCGCGTTTCTGCTCGTTCGAGAGCGAGCCGCCCGCGAAGCGGAAATCGAATCGCATCCGATCGATACCGACCCACGAGCCCGCCTGCACGACATCGTCACCGAGAATATCTTTAAGCGCGCGTTGCAAGAGATGCGCGCTCGTGTGATGGCGCCGAATCTCTTCACGCCACCCGGTATCGACCACCGTTGTGACGGTATCGCCGACGCGTACTTCGCCCGAACGCAAGGTGCCGCGATGCGCGATCGCTTCGCCCGCATATTGCGTATCGACGACGTCGAAGACAACACTCCCATCGCGATCGAGTACGATCGTGCCACGGTCGCCGATCTGGCCGCCTTTCTCCGCATAGAACGACGAGCGGTCGAGCACGATCTGCGCTTGCGCACCGGCAGCGAGCACGTCGACAGCCATACCCTCGAGCAGAATCGTGCGCACGATCGCAGAACCCGTGAGCCCTTCGTAACCCGTGAACTCCGAGACGATCGCGGGCATGTCCGCAACGCTGACGACCGCGCGTTTGCTCTTCGCATCGGCACGCGCGCGTTCGCGTTGCTCGCGCATCGCGGTGTGATAGCCCGCGAGATCGACCGCGACGCCCGCTTCACCCGCGATCTCCCGCGTGAGTTCCGACGGAAAGCCGAACGTATCGTGCAGCGTGAAGACGTCGGCTCCCGCCAGAATCGCGCCCCCCGCTCGAGCGACATCGAGTTTTGCAGCGAGCAATTCGCTGCCGCGTTCGAGCGTACGATCGAAAGCGAGTTCTTCGGTTCCGAGGGCCTGCTCGATGCGCGCGATGGATGCGCGGAGTTCCGGATAACCCGATTCCAGCGACGTCACGACCGCGGGCACGAGCTTCGTGAAGAAGCCTGCGGGATAGCCCAAGAGTCGTCCGTTTCGAATCGCCCGGCGAATCAAAAAGCGCAGAACGTAGCCGCGGTCGGTGTTGGAGGGATAGACGCCGTCCGCGATGAGGAACGTTGCGGCGCGCGCGTGATCTGCGATGATACGGCGCCGTACCAATTGCTCGGTTTCGACGAGCGTCGTCGCGCCGACGGATGGTTGGGCCGCGATGATGTCCGTGAAGAGATCGGTTTCGTACATCGACGCGTAGCCGTTGGCGACCGCGAGCATGCGTTCGAAACCCGCACCCGTATCGATATTCTTGTGTGCGAGTTCGGTCAACTTGCCGTCGACACCGCGATTGTATTGTTGGAAGACGAGATTCCAGATCTCGACGTACCGATTGCCGAGATTGGGCCCCGTGTCGCCGGCATCCGATGCATACGCGGCGCCGGTATCGTAGAAAATCTCGCTACACGGGCCGCACGGCCCCGTCGCGCCCATCGTCCAAAAGTTATCTTCATCGAATCGCGTGATGCGTTCCGGTGCGAGTCCGATCTCCGTCTCCCACAGCCGTTGCGCTTCGTCGTCGGCAACGTGGCAGGTAACGTAGAGTCGCGCGGGATCGAGATCGAGCGTCTGCGTGAGATACTCCCAAGCCCACACGATCGCTTCACGCTTGTAGTAATCGCCGAAACTAAAGTTACCAAGCATCTCGAGATAGGTGCCGTGCCGACCCGTTCGACCGACGTTCTCGATATCGGATTTCGCGCCCGCGACGCGCAGGCACCGCTGCACGCTCACCGCGCGTGGCGCGGGAGCGGGTACGTCGCCCAAGAACGCCGGGACGAACGGCTCCATTCCCGCGATCGTGAAGAGCGTGGTCGACATCTCATCGGGAACGAGCGACGACGGCGCCACGTGCGCGTGACCCTTGGAAATAAAAAAATCGACGAATGAGCGTCGCAATTCCTGGCTTGAGAAACTCATGTTGTTGCCGGATTTCCATCTAGGCTCGCCACAAGCCTCGCCCACCACAGATGCGCGTGGCGCAGCCTCAAACCCCAATGGGCTGCGGAGGATTTAACGCGTCCGAGCGTCGCGATCGGCGTTGGCACGCGCTTGTTCCGCGTAGGCACCCCAGATGATCCCAGCCGAGGCCAAGAGCGCGAGGATGTTAAGAATGATTCCGGCGGTTACTGCAGACACGCTCCTTAGTATACGGTCTCCAGAAGCCCCGTCAAGGGCCAATCTAGCAGGAGGAGCGGAACTCACGGTCGCCCGCTCGGGTCTGCGGCAGCGTATGAATCCACTCGACCTTTCGATCGCCCCGCCCCGCTCGGCGAAAAGCACCACCGCCGGTATCGTCTTCCTCCCGCGCACGATCGACAAGCTCCGCGCGATGCTGCCCGGCGGCACCATCGGGGAGTACCGCATGGAGGGCTTCTCCAACATGATGTTCGAGCGGTTCGGCATCACGACGGAAGCGCTCGTGGCGGCCGTCGCAAAGGCTGCGACCGATGACGAGATCGGAGCGATCGTGCACCGCGACGCGACGCCCGGCAGCATCGATGTGTGGAACGAGTTCGCGACGAATCGCAAGCTCTACAACGGCGACCGCGCCGAGGCCGTCGCGGATCATCCGTGGCTCGCCGCGCACCCCGAGATCCTCCTGACGCTCGACTTCGTCGACGCCGACGACCGCCGCGGATTCCCGACCGCTTAGCACTGGCCGAGTCACCGCAGATCGCTTACTTCTCGCGCAGAACCTCACGGAGCTTTTCGAGCGCTTTCTGTTGCAGTCGCGAAACGTGCATCTGCGAGACGTTGAGTCGCTTCGCAATCTCGGTCTGCGAGATCGATTCGTAGAACCGTAGGAAAAGAATGATCCGTTCGCGGCGCGAGAGCACCTCGAAGGCACGCTCGAGATTCGCGCGATCTTCCAGGTTCGCAAGCGATGGATCGATCTTGCCGATGTAGTCCGAGAGCGTTTGCGCGTTCTTGTCGCCATCGCCCGTCACTTCGGTATCGAGCGAGAGTAAGTTATACGCCTGGCCGAGTTCTTGCGCTTCGAGAATCTCTTCTTCCGATGCGTGCAAGTGATCGGCGAGTTCGCGCACGGTCGGTGAATGACCGAGATTGACCGTCAGCTTTTCGATCGCGCGATTGACCGCGAGATTGAGTTCTTGCAGGCGGCGCGGCACCTTGACCGCCCAGCCCTTATCGCGAAAATAGCGCTTGATCTCACCAACGATCGTCGGTGTTGCGTACGTGGTGAATTCGACGCCGCGTTCGAGATCGAACCGGTCGATTGCCTTGATGAGGCCGACGGTTCCCACCTGAATGAGATCGTCGAGCGCTTCGCCACGATTGGCAAATTTGACCGCGAGATAGCGGACCAGATTGAGATGGGCGACCACGAGATCGTCGCGGTGGCGCTCGCTTTCGGCGCTGCCTGAGACGCGAGCTTTCGCAAGGTCCGCAAATGCGGTGCGCGTTCGCGCCCGATCCCAACGTTCGTCGTCGGCGCGTGGCGAGGATTCCACGTTGCTTACGCGCCGACGCGCTTGGTCATTACGAGTTCGGTGCCGAGCTGCGGATCGAGACTATAAGTCAGATCGTCCATCAGCGCCTGAATCAGAAAGATCCCGAGGCCTTCGCCTTCGACCGCAACGATGGCCGGGCGTTTCGCGCTCGCGTCGTCGAGCATCCGATAGCGCCCATCGCGCACCTCGACGCGCAATTGCGCGGTCGTGGCTTCGCACGTGATATCGATCGTTTGGCTGCCGGGGCCGTGTTGGATGCACATGGTACACGCCTCGGCGATTGCGAGCTTGAGATCTTCGATCTCTTCCACCGAGAACGGTAGCCGATTCGCGATCGCCGCGACCGCGAGACGCGCCACAGCAACCCATTCAGGCTTGCTCGGAATGCGCAGCTCGACGGTGCCGAGATGATCGGAGCTCGGCTCGGCTGCGTTCACGCCAGGGCCTTTTTCGCGCCCGCTTCATCATCGAAGATCCCGAAGATCTTCACGAGACCCGTGATGTCGAAAATCTTTTTAATCTGCGGATTGGTGCAAACGAGGTTGACGCTACCGCCATGTTCGCGAACACGCTTGAGGCCGCCAATGAGAACGCCGAGCCCGGTCGAGTCGATATAGCGAACTTTCTCGAGATTAATCACGAGATTGTAGTGGCCCTGATCGATGAGATCGGTGATCGCGTCTTTGACTTTGGGCGACGTATACACGTCGATCTCGCCGCCGAGTTCGACGACGTACGCGTCGTCGTCGGATTCGCGGACATGCACTTTGATATCCAAATGATCTCCTAGTTTACTTCACGTGAGGTCCGAAGCATTATTGCGGCGAGGCGAGTGCCGCGGCGCGATCGCCCGCCTCGAGGGCTTTCGCACGTAAGAGATCGCGCATGTCCTCGCCGCTGGCAGGCGCGAGCACCATCGCAATCGATGCCCCGACGAGCGCGCCCGTGAAGAGTCCTGCGACGAAGGTTCCCGAAGGTCGTCCCATCGTCCGTTACGGCATCTCGGTTGCGGGCGCGTCGCCCTTGGGTTTGCGAAATCCCGACGCTGCGGTCGCGACGAGCGAACCGAGCGTGGATGCCGTACGCGATGCGCCGGCCGCAACCCCTTCGAGCTGGCCGACGGCCACGCCGAGACGCGCCAGCGTCGAATCCGCGGTATCGGCGATACCGCCGACGTGCGTGAGCGTCGTTGCGATCGGAGCGGAGAGAACGGGGATCTGACGATCCACTTCATCGAGTGTCCGCCCGATGCGCGTGAGCAATGCACCCGCGCGAATGCACAAAATCAAAACGCCGAGGCCGATGAGAATCGACATAACGCCAACTCCAACCGACCACGAGATCGACCACCATTCGGTCGAAGGGCTCATGAGTAAACCTCCGTAGGGCTCTGTAGCGAGCCGCGCATAGCCGTACCCAAAATCCCGGAACCGACACGTCCGACCGCCACAGCCGCTGGTAGCATCCGCGTAAGGCGTACGACGTCCTGCTCGCTCGTCTGCCTTCCCAAAGAGAAGCGGACCGTTCCGCGCCTGATCCACGCCTGCGCCCCAAGCGCCGCCAGGACGTGGCTACGTTCTGCCGCGCCTGCCGCACACGCGCTTCCGGTCGAAACAGAGATGCCGGCGAGATCGAGCGCCACGAGCAGCTCCATCGCATCGATCTCCTCAAAGGCGACGCTCGCGATCGTACCGAGCCGTGGCGCCGCGGCCGCGTTGACGACCGAGCCGGGAATCGACGCAAGGATCTCGCGCTCGAGCCGATCGCGGAGAGCTTCGAGCCGAGGCAGCTCCCGCGTACGCTCGGCCTCGGTTGCCGAAAACGCCGCCGCGAAACCCGCGATGCCGGCCACGTTCTCGGTCCCAGCGCGGAGCCCGGCCTCCTGCGGGCCGCCAAAGACCACGGCTCCGAGCGGCGTCCCGGTACGAACGTAGAGCGCGCCGACCCCTTTGGGGCCGTAGCATTTGTGCGCGGAGAGGGAGAGCAGATCGACGCCGAGCGTGCCGACGTCGAGCGGAAGGCGCCCCGCCGCCTGCACCGCGTCACAGTGGAAGAGGACGCCGCGCGCATGTGCGACGCGTGCGAGCTCCGCGATCGGCGCGATCGTCCCGATCTCGTTATTCGCAAGCATGATCGTGGCGAGAACCGTCTCCGGCTCGAGAGCCGCGGCGAATGCGGCCGGATCGATCCGGCCATCGGCATCGACATCTAGGATCGTGACGCGCGCGCCCTCGTCTCGCATGGCATCGACGGCGTGCAGAACGGCGTGATGCTCGGTCGAGGCGGTAACGATGTGCGCCCCCGCAACGCCGCCGCTGCGCGCGCGCAGCGTGCCCGCAATCGCGAGTGTGTTCGCTTCGGACCCGCCGCTCGTGAAAACGATCTCCCGTGGTTTCGCACCGACGAGTTTCGCAACCGCTATGCGCGCACGATCGAGTGCGGCGCGCGCCGCGCGGCCCTCGGCGTAGAGCGCGCTTGCGTTGTAACCGCCCGCTTCGAGGAGGGGCAGCATCGCGTCGATCGCCTCACGACGCATCGGCGTCGTGGCGGCATGATCGAAATAGCTACGGCCCGTATCCATCTTTGAATTCTACCATGCGACCACAGCTTGGGGCGGCCATTGCATTTTCGATACGTCGTCACCGCTCTCGCCCTGCTCACCGCCATCGTCGCCACGCCTCCCGCGATCGCCCAGGCCGCGGGCTTCGACGTCTCGGTCGTGAGCCCGACGTTATCGGGGTTCTTCGGTCGCAGCGTCGCGATGCGCGCAGAGATCCTGACGCCGGACGATTACGATACGCATCCCGAGCGGCGATACCCCACACTCTACGTCGTGCACGCCTTCGGACCAGCATTTCGGCCACTCCTCGAGCATTACAATCAGTGGCGCGCTGCGATCGGATCGACGCCGACGCCGTTCGTCGTCGTCTTTTTAGATGCGACCTCTCCATCGGGACATAATGAGTTCGCCGATTCTGCGCAAGATGGGCCGTGGGGCCAGGCGCTCACCCATGATTTTATCCCCGCCCTCGAAGCGCACAACCACCTCATTACGCGTCCGGACGCGCGTTTCGTCGCGGGGCACTCATCGGGCGGCTGGTCCGCGCTCTGGTTACAAATCACCTATCCAAATGTGTTCGGTGGAGCATGGGCGATCGCGCCCGATCCCCTAGATTTTCACGACTTCACCGGCGTCGATCTCGTCGCGACACCACCGGTAAATTTCTTTCGCGACGAACGCGGCGCCGACCGTGCATTTTTTCGCGTCAACGGTCGCGATACGTCGACGCTCGAGCGCTTCGTCGACGCTGACGCCCGGCATACCGGCGGCCAATTCGATTCGTTCGATGCCGTCTTCAGCCCGCGCGGTGCGGATGGGAAACCGCAGCCGCTATTCGATCGCAAAACGGGGATCATCGACCCCGCGGTTGCGGCCTATTGGGAAGATCATTACGATATTACGGAGTTGCTGAAACGGTCGTGGCCGACGCTCGGACCGCAACTCGTTGGAAAGATCAACATCTTCGTCGGATCGCAAGATACGTTCCATCTCGAGTCGTCCGTCGCTCGGTTCGCCGACGCCGTGCGCGCCCTCGGAAGCGATGCCCGTATCAGCATTATCCGCGGTGCCGACCACTGGTCGATCTTCCATGTCCAAGGCAGCCTCATCACGCGCATCGTGCTCGAGGCGAGCGACGCTTACGAACGCTCGCGCGCACTCGTCCGGCGCGCTTCGATCCACGCGCGTAATTTCGCCTCTGCGCCCTGATCGCTCGGCTCGAAATACGCGCGCTCGCGCAGATTCTCGGGAAGATACGCCTCGAGCCGTTCGCTCGGCGGCAGATCGCCGCGCGCGCCCGCATCCGCGTACGCGTCGTGCGCGTAGCGGTACCCGCTACCGTACCCGAGTTCGCGCATCAGGCCTGTCGGAGCGTTACGCAGATTGAGCGGCACGGGATCGTTGCGCGTCTCTTGCACGTCGGCGAGTGCGGCTTTGTACGTGCGACCGACGGTGTTGGATTTGGGCGCCGTCGCGAGAAAGAGCGTCGCGTGTGCGAGCGGATAGAAGCCCTCGGGAAAGCCGATGAAATGCACGGCTTGCTGCGCCGCCATCGCGACCTGTAATCCACGCGAATCCGCGAGCCCGATATCTTCCGATGCGAGTATCACGATGCGTCGCGCGATGAACATCGGATCCTCGCCCGCATCGATCATCCGCGCGAGCCAGTAGATCGCGGCATCGGGATCGCTCCCGCGCACCGATTTGATGAAGGCGCTGATGACGTCGTAATGATTGTCGCCCTTTTTGTCGTACGCGACGATGCGGCGTTGCATCGCATCCGCGACGAGATCGCGTTCGATCGTGCGCGCACCGTCGTCACCTGCGGGCGCAGCGCTCGCTGCAAACTCGAGCGTGCCCAATGCCACGCGCGCATCGCCGTTGGCGAGACTCACGAGCGCATCGAACGCATCGGGTGCGATGACGATATTCTCGCGACCGAGGCCACGATCGCGATCGGCGAGCGCGCGCGTGACGATCGTTCCGATCTCGTCGTCCGTGAGGGCATGCAGCACGAAAACGCGCGATCGGGAGAGCAGCGCTGAGTTCACTTCGAACGACGGATTCTCCGTCGTCGCGCCGATGAGCACGATCGTTCCATCTTCGACGTGCGGTAAGACCGCATCTTGCTGGCCTTTATTAAAGCGATGAATCTCGTCGATGAAGAGTACCGTGCGTTTCCCAAACGAGCGCGATCGTTTCGCCGTCGCGACGACCTCGCGCAGATCCGCCACGCCCGCACTCGTTGCCGAAAGTCCGACGAATTCCGCACCCGTCGCGCTCGCGATCACTTCCGCGAGCGTCGTCTTCCCCGTACCGGGTGGTCCCCACAGAATCATCGACGGCACGTTGTCGTTTTCGATCGCACCACGCAAGATATGACCGGGTCCGATGATGTGTGTTTGTCCCACGTACTCCGCGAGCGTGCGCGGACGCATGCGTGCGGCGAGCGGTGCGGGTGCATCGCGTTCGAAGAGGCCGGGGCCCGCCCCGTCGGGACGCTTGGGCATCGCTAGTCTCGCATCCGATCGTTCAGAGCTTGATCCTTTTCTTCTTCGGGCCGGCGATGCGATCGTTCGGGCCCGGCGATGCGACGGGCGAGGTGATCGTCACGTTACCGTTGCCATCGAGCTGGCCCGATAGCGTGTCGTAATCGAGACTATCCGATTCGATCGTCTGCTCGCCGTTCTTGACGCGCACGTTCCCCTCCATGTGCAGTTTGTGCGTCGTGTCGTCGAGCACCGCGCTATCGCTCGTCGCGTCGCGGCCGCCCTCTTGCGTGAAGTGCATGTGGCCAGTCGCCGTGTAGCGCTTCGTCTCACCGTCGACGTCGAGTTGATCGGCCGTGAGTGTCGAGGGCCGTTGCGTGAGGTCGGTCGCGCTCCCGCGATTGGCGAGGGGTTGCGACTGATGGACGACCACGTGCCCCCGCGCGTGTAAGACTTTGGTTTTCGAATTGCCCTGCGCGCTATCGGCCGTGATATCGGTGCCCGCGCGCGTCGCCGAAAAGGGGCCCGGTATCGTGAAGTCGCCGGAATTGAGATTGAAGTTGATCTTGGAGGTCCGGATCCGATCGAAGCCCGCGATATTGCTTCCGCCTGCGCCCGGGGAAGCCGCGTTCGATGCGACCGCGAGCGAGCCGGCAAACGCGAGCCCCGCGGTACTCGCGAAGAAAGCCCGGGCGAGGTTCATGACGATGGTTCTCCTGGGATCGGTAATGAAGGCGCGCGGTCGATGCGGCCGAGGACGGATTCGAGCCGCTCGAGCGCGATCGCGCCCGCGCGGACGAGCCGCGGCTTCGCTCCAGAAACGTCGACGATCGTCGATTCGGTTCGCAGCGGTGTCGGTCCGTCGTCGACCCGGATGTCGGCGGCAGGCAAGCCTCGTGCGAACCCCTCGCCCGTGTAGGCAGCCTCGCCCGAGAGATTCGCGCTCGTTCCCGCGAGCGGCCCGCAGCGCTCGAGGATGATGCGACAGAGTTCGTGTTTGGGCACGCGGAGACCGAGCGTCGGAAGACCGGCCGTCACACGCGCATCGACGAAGGCGGGACGTGCGACGACGAGCGTTAGGGGGCCCGGCAAAAACGCTTCGGCTGCGATCTTCGCGAGCGTGTTGCCGGCGGCGTATTCCAGCAGTTCGACGACCGAGGCGAGGTGCAACGAGAGCGGCTTCGTGCGCGGGCGCCCTTTGAGTGCGAAGATCGCATCGATCGCCGCCGCACGCATGGGATCGCATCCGATCCCGTAGACGGTGTCAGTCGGAAAGATCGCCGTGCCGCCACGTTGGATGACGCCCGCGACGGCGTCGGCGATCGCGCTCGGGCGCGTGTGTTGCGAGTCGATCACGTACACGTGCGGTATCGCCTCCGATGCGCTAGAGCCGAACGCGCAGGCCCGTTCCGATCGCGACACACGAGAGCGGGTCGTCTGCGATGATCACGGGGATACCCGTGACTTCGCCGAGCAACGTATCGAGCCCGCGTAAGAGCGCGCCGCCACCGGTGAGAATGATGCCACGATCGATGATGTCGGCAGCGAGTTCAGGCGGTGTTTTCTCCAACACCGATTTGACCGCTTCGACGATCGACTGTAAGGGTTCGGAGAGTGATTCGCGCACTTCTTCACTCGTGATTTTCACGGTTTTCGGCAAACCGTTGATGAGATCGCGGCCGCGAATCTCCATCACGATCTCTTGATCGAGACGATACGCGGAGCCGATACGGATCTTAATCTCTTCTGCGGTGCGTTCGCCGATCATGAGATTGTAGACGCGGCGGATGTGCCGGATGAGCGATTCGTCGAGCTTGTTCCCCGCGACGCGTAGCGACTGCGAGACGACGATACCACCGAGTGAGATCACCGCAACGTCGGTCGTGCCGCCGCCGATATCGACGACCATGTTGCCCGTGGGTCCGTCGATCGGAAGGCCCGCGCCGATCGCCGCAGCCATCGGCTCTTCGATGATCTCGACACTACGCGCGCCCGCAAGCTTCGCGGCATCGCGCACGGCGCGTTCTTCGACGCTCGTGATTTCGGCGGGCACACAAATAACGACCGACGGTTTGGGATGGAGGAGGCTATCCCAGAACGAGCGACTTTTGGTGACCTTTTTGATGAAGTAGTTGAGCATGATCTCGGTGACTTCGAAATCGGCGATCACACCATCGCGTAGCGGCCGGATCGCTTGGATGTTGCTCGGCGTACGGCCCAACATCTGGCGCGCCTCTTCACCGACCGCGAGCGTCTTATTCGTGCGAATATCCTTCGCAACGACCGACGGCTCGCGTAGGACGATGCCACGACCCCTGACGTATACGAGCACGTTTGCCGTGCCGAGATCGATCCCGATATCCACGAATACTCCAGGCTACGCCGTAAAGCGAGCCGGCCCGGCTCTGCGGCAAAGTGACGAAAAGGCGGCACGTTCGCCGCGCCTCCCATGTATCGAGGGATTGCGTGCGGGACCCAGACGACCTGCGCCCCCGTTCGCCACGTGACCGAGGTTGGGGAGCGCGTATCGTCCGAATCGCGCACGATCTTGCGAACCTCGGAGCGGCGATCGTGATGCTACGCGTTGATTTTCGGGTACTCCGTCGTCTCCGCCGTCCCGAGAGGCTCCATAATCGGGGCGATGCCGCTCGCGCGTTGCACGTAGCCGCCGAGTGCGGAAAGCATCTCTTCGAGGCGCTCGTACCCGCGGTCGATATACTCGAGCCCGATGATATCGGTCTCGCCTTGCGCCGCGAGACCCGCTACCACGAGCGCCGCGCCCGCGCGAATGTCCGGCGCTTCGACGGGGGCGCCGGAGAGCTCGCCCCCACCCTTTACGAGGGCGGTGTTGCCCGTGATCCCGACGCGAACGTCGGCGCCCATGCGTACGAGTTCGTCCGTATACTGCAGGCGCGCGTTAAAGATCATCTCCTCGACGACGCTCGTGCCCGGAGCCGTGCATAAGAAGCTCAGCATCGGCGGCTGCAAGTCGGTCGGAAAGCCCGGATGCGGCGCCGTGAGGATCTCCGTGCCGCCCGTGATCCGATCGGCTTGGACGCGAATCCAATCGTCGCCGGTCGTGACCTTGCCACCGCACTCCGAAATTTTGAGCATCACCGCTTCGAGATCGCTCGGCACGCAACGCTGTACGGTGACGTCGCCGCGGGTCGCGCAACCCGAGAGTAAGAGCGTCCCCGTGACGATGCGATCGGCGACGATCTCATATTCCACGCCGTGTAATTCGCGCACGCCCTCGATCACGATCGTGTCGCTGCCGTGGCCCATGATCTTCGCCCCCATCTTGATGAGGAAGTTCGCGAGATCGACGACTTCGGGTTCCATCGCCACGTTGCGTAAGGTCGTAACGCCCGTCGCGAGCACGGCGGCGAGCAACGCATTTTTCGTCGCACCGACGCTCGGTTGACGGAACGCCATATCGCCGCCGACGAGCGTCGCCGCTTTCGTTTCAGCGATTAAGTATCCATGGGCGTTGGAAACGTCGGCACCGAGAGCGCGAAAGGCTTGCTCGTGCATATCGGTCGCGCGCGTGCCGAGCACGCACCCGCCGGGTAGCGGAACTTCAGCGCGGCCGAATCGACCGAGCAACGGCCCCACGAGATCGAATGACGCCGCGAGTTTGCGCACGAGCGTGTACGGCGCGCGATAGCGCTCGATGCTCGACGCATCGATCGTGATCGAGCCGTTACCCTCGGAACGCAGACGTGCGCCGAGCGCCTCGAGCAACTGCCACATTACCGATACGTCGGTAATCCGCGGAACGCGATGGAGCGTGACCGGTGTTTTCGCCAGGAGCGAGGCCGCCATGATCGGCAGGGCGGCATTCTTCGCCCCGTGCGTTTCGACGGATCCGGATAAGACGTGGCCGCCGCGCACGCGCAGCGTCGTTTCGAGTCGATCCAACACGTTCACTTCCGGCAATTTCGCGCGTGCGGTCGCGGCCTCCCTCGCCGAACTCGTGCCGTGAAGCGGTTAGGAGGAGGACCCCGATAAGAGCAGTCGGGCGTTGGCGAAATCGATCGCCGATTGTTCGCGCGCGTAATCCGCCGTCTGCGCGGTCATCGTCTTTTGGCGCTCGGTCGCCGCCTCGAGATCGGCACGTGCTGCCGCGACGTCGATCTTCTCGCGCGTTACCGCCGCATCGACGAGCACGACGATGCGGTCGGGAAGCGCCTGCATGAAGCCGTCGCTCGTCGCGAATTCGAGCCGCTTGGTCTCGCCGTTTTCGTGCACGATGGCACGCAACACCCCCGGCCGCAGCGCCGTGAGAAACGGCGCGTGCGACGGCAGAATGCCTTCTTCGCCCTCGGTTCCGACACCGATCACGAGTTCGGCGTCGCCTTCGAAAGCGACGGCGATCGGGGTGATCAGCCGGAACGGAATGGTTTTATCCGCCACTAGGCCGTCGCCGCGAGTTTTTCGGCGTTGGCCTTCACTTCGTCGATGCCGCCCGCCATGTAGAACGCCTGCTCGGGGAGATCGTCGAGCTTGCCCTCGAGGACTTCCTTGAACGATTGGATCGTGTCTTCGAGCTTGACGTACTTGCCGCTACGGCCCGTGAACTGTTCGGCCACGAAGAACGGCTGCGAGAAGAGGCGCTGCATGCGGCGCGCGCGACCGACGATGACTTTGTCGTCTTCGGAAAGCTCTTCGACGCCGAGAATCGCGATGATGTCCTGGAGATCTTTGTAGCGCTGCAGCGTCTCTTGCACGCCGCGCGCGACGCGGTAGTGTTCCTCGCCGATGATCTGCGGATCGAGGATGCGCGACGACGACGCGAGCGGGTCGACGGCGGGGTAGATGCCGAGTTCGGAGATCTGACGCGAAAGCGCGGTCGTCGCGTCGAGGTGGCCGAACGTCGTCGCGACGGCGGGGTCGGTGTAGTCATCTGCAGGCACGTACACGGCCTGCACCGAGGTGATCGAGCCCTTTTGGGTCGAGGTGATGCGCTCTTCGAGGAGGCCCATTTCAGTGAAGAGCGTCGGCTGATAGCCGACGGCCGAAGGCATGCGGCCCATCAGCGCGGAGACTTCCGAACCCGCCTGCATGTATCGGAAAATGTTGTCGATGAAGAGCAGCACGTCCGCGCCCTTCTCGTCGCGGAAGTACTCCGCCATCGTGACGCCCGTCTGCGCGATGCGGAAACGCACGCCCGGCGGTTCGTCCATCTGACCGAAGACGAGCGCGGTCTGCGCGAGCACGCCCGACTCTTTCATTTCGAGCCAGAGATCGTTGCCTTCGCGCGTGCGCTCGCCGACGCCGGTGAAGACCGAGAAGCCCTTGTGGACCTGCGCGATGTTGCGGATGAGCTCTTGGATGAGGACCGTCTTGCCGACGCCCGCACCTCCGAAAAGACCGACCTTGCCGCCGCGCGTGTAGGGCGCCATGAGATCGATGACCTTGATGCCCGTTTCGAAGATCTTCGGCGTGGGATCTTGTGCCGCGAAATTCGGAGCGTCGCGGTGGATCGGCCACATCGCCGCCGCGACGACGGGCTCGTCGGAATCGATCGCTTTGCCGAGGACGTTGAAGATGCGTCCGAGCGTGCCTTCACCGACGGGAACCGTGATCGGGGCGCCCGTCGAGGCGACAGGTTGGCCGCGTACGAGACCGTCGGTCGAGCCCATCGCGAGACAGCGCACGACGTTGTTGCCGAGTTCGTCCTGCACTTCGAGAACGAGTTCGCGCTTCATCATCGCCGTGCCGCCGAGTTCCACGGCGCCAGCGGTCGCCGCGCCGTTCGTCGCATTCGAGGCGCCGCCGCCGACTTGCACGGTGAGCGCCGTGTTGATGTTCGGCAGCGTCTCGGACGTGAATTCCACGTCGACGACGTTGCCGAGAACTTGGACGATTTTGCCGGTTGCGGTCGGTGCGGCGATTGACATGCGGTGTTCCTTTGCGTCTTCGTTTGGAAATATACGACGGGGGTCGGTCGTGCGTGTTGGCGCTAGCCGCTCTGGGCTTCGGCGCCGCCGACGATTTCGAGCATCTCTTTGGTAATCGAGGCTTGGCGTGCTTTGTTCATGGCGAGCGTAAGCTCGTCGAGAAGTTTGCCCGCGTTATCCGTGGCGTTCGACATCGCGATAAGCTGGGCTGCGTAGAACGCGGCGTCGGTTTCGAGCATCGCGGAGAAGATCGTGAATTCGAGATACTTCGGCAGCAAGCGCGTGAGCACGGCTTCCGGCGACGGTGCGAATTCGACGGCCGTGCGCGGACCCGCGGCGACATCGGTTTTCTCCGGCGTGATCGGTACGAGCGTGCGCGTCTCGGGACGCTGCACCATCACGCTGATCATCTTTGATGAGACGAGCACGATCTCGGAGATCGCACCGCTCGTGAAATCATCCGTGACTTTGGCTGCGATTTCGCGCGCGATCGCGAGCTTCTCGCCCGCCGAGAGCGATGCCGAATACTTCGTCTCCACCGCCATGCGCTTCGTCGCGTTGCGCGCCTTGTTGCCGACGGCGTAAAACGCGACGTTCGTATTCGTGCGGGCGAATTGTTCCGCTTGACGGATCACGTTGGAATTAAACGCGCCCGCAAGACCCTTATCCGCGGTCATGAGGATGACGCCCTTGGGCGCGCCCTCGGTGCCGGGCTTCATAAACGGATGGTCGACCGTGCCGACCGCCGCCATGAGATCGCGCAACATCGCGCCGACGGCTTCCGCGTACGGGCGAGCCTGTTTTTGCACGATCTCCGCGCGACGAATCTTTGCCGCGGCGACTTGTTTCATCGCCTTCGTGATCTGCTGCGTGTTCTTGAGCGACTTGATCCGGTCGCGAAGATCGCGAACGCTAGGCATCGCGGCCTCCGCGTTCGCGACTGCGTACGAGCGTCATCAGAAACTCGTGTTGTAGGCTTCGATGCCGGTAACGAGCAGCTTCGTCGTGTCATCGGAGAGAGCACTCGTGTCCTGGATCGATTTGAGGATCTCGGGATGCTTCTCGGCAAGGAAGCCGAGGAAGCCATGCGACCATTCCTGGATGCGTGCGGTCTCGATTTTCGTGAGATAGCCCTTGGTCGCAGCATAGATCAAAATGACTTGCTCGGCGACGTCTTGCGGCTGATACTGCGGTTGCTTCAGCACTTCAGTAATCTTCTCGCCGCGCGTGAGCGTCGCTTGCGTGTTCTTGTCCAGGTCGCTCGAGAGCTTCGCGAACGCCGCGAGTTCGCGGTACTGCGCGAGGTCGAGTTTGAGCTGACCCGCGACCGATTTCATCGCCTTGGTTTGCGCCGACGACCCGACGCGCGAGACCGAGATGCCGACGTCGACGGCGGGACGCACGCCTTGGAAGAAGAGCGTCGTCGTCAGGTAGATCTGACCGTCCGTGATCGAGATGAGATTGGTCGGGATGTACGCCGAAACGTCGCCCGCCTGCGTCTCGATGACGGGAAGTGCCGTTAGCGACCCGCCGCCCTTTTCGTCGGAAAGTTTTGCGGCACGCTCCAAGAGACGTGAGTGCAAGAAGAAGATGTCGCCCGGATATGCTTCGCGGCCCGGCGGACGGCGCAGCAAGAGCGAGACTTCGCGATATGCGATCGCGTGCTTCGTGAGATCGTCGTAGACGATGAGAACGTCTTTGCCCTCGTACATGAGTTCTTCGCCCATCGCACAGCCCGCGTAGGGCGCGATGTACTTCAGTGCCGGAGAATCGGCGGGCGACGTGGTGACGACCGTCGTGTACTCCATCGCGCCTTCGGCTTCGAGGCGTGAGACGAGTGCGGAGATCGTCGAATTCTTCTGCCCGATCGCAACGTAGATGCAGAAAACGTTGCGGCCTTTTTGATTGATGATCGCATCGATCGCAATCGCGGTCTTGCCGACCTGACGGTCGCCGATGATGAGTTCGCGCTGGCCCTTACCGATCGGAATCAGCGCATCGATCGCGCGGATACCCGTTTGCAGCGGCTGTTTGACCGGCTGACGCTCGACGACGCCCGGCGCCGTGTTCTCGATCGTGCGGAACTTCGTGTTGGGTATCGCGCCTTTGCCGTCGACGGCGTTGCCGAGCGGATCGACGACGCGTCCCAAGAGAGCCGGGCCGACGGGGACCGACGCGATGCGGCCCGTGCGCCGGACCTGCATGCCCTCTTTGATCTCGGTGTCGGGCCCGAGGATGATGACGCCGACGCTATCCTCTTCGAGATTGAGCGCGATGCCCTGGAGGCCGTTGGGGAACTCGACGAGCTCCGATTGCTGCACGGCCTCGAGCCCGTAGATGCGGGCGATACTCGACCCGACCTCGATGACGGTGCCGACCTGATCTTCGTGAACGTCGCTCTTGAAGTTCGCGATCTGGCCTTGCAAGATTCCGGCGATTTCGTCTGCGTTGATCATTTCGTACTTTCGTAAACAGGCAGTGGACTTGGGCGCACTAATTGCGCGCGAAAAGTTCGCGTGAGAGTTCGTCGAGCCGACCGGCCAGCGAGCCGTCGATGCGTCGATCCCCCATCGTGATGCGCACGCCGCCGAGCAGGCTCGGATCGGTGCGCTGCGTGACCTCGAAGCTCTTGCCGTACGAGGCTGCGAGTCGAGCGACGATGTCGTTGAGTTCGCTCGCGCCGAGCGCGCGCGCGCTGACGATTTCGAGTGGCTCTTTGCCCGCCGCATTGCGGGCGAGTTTCGCATACTCGACGACGATCGGTTGGAGCAAGGATTCGCGACGCTTGCGTACGAGCAGCAGAAGCGTGTGCAGCGCGGTGACGTCGACCTTCGAGGCGAAGACGTTCTCGAGGATCGCGGCTTTCTTCTTACGTTCGATAACGGGTGAGAGATAGAACCGCCGGACGTCGTCCGTCGCGTACATGGCATCCGCAATCGCGCCGAGGTCGCGACCGACGACTTCGATCGTGCTCGCGCCCTTGGCGATCGCGAAGATCGCCGTCGCGTAGCGGCGCGCGAGGGTCTCGTTCTGCATCAGGCGTTGCCTCGTTCTGCGGTATCGACCGCTTCACCGACGAGGCGACGGTTCGTCGCTTCATCGAGATGCGCCGATGCTTCGCGCGCGATCTGCATGGCTTTTTCGAGCAGATCCGTACGCAGCCGGTCGCGAGCCGCCGAACGGCCACGTTCGAGTTCGCCGTCGGCGTTGCGCGCGAGCCGCTCGGCCTCCGATGTCGCCTCTGCCAGAATCTTCTCGCGCGTGCGTGTCGCATCGGTTTGTGCGCGCGCACGAATGACGCGTGCGTCGTCGTCGGCTTTGAGCACTTCCGCCTGCGCGACCGTCGTTTCGGCACGTGCGGCATCGCGGCGCGCTTCGGCGTCTGCGAGTTCGGCATTTTTACGCGCCTGCGATGCGAGCACGGCAGGCGTCAGATACTTCCGCCAAAGGATCACGAGCGCGATAATAAAGAGAGCCGACGCGACGACCTGACTGCCCGTCGCGAGCGCTTCATACGATGAATCGGTCATCGTTCGCTTCCGATCGCTCTTTCGAGCAACGTCCGCGCGAGCGCTTGCGAGAGTTCGTCTTCACGACCGCGTGCGACGGTCATTTCACGCGCGACCGTACTCCGTGCGGAATCGACGACGACTTGCGCTTTTTCCGCGGCGACGGCCGTATGCGCTGCTCCCTCGGTTTCCGCAACAGCCTTCGCTTTCGAGACGACGTCTTCGCCATCGCGTCGAGCGGCCGCGCGTTTCGCGTCGGCTTCCGAACGAAACGATACGACCTGCCCCGCAAAGCGCTCGTAGTCGCTCTGCACGCCGTCGATGTGCTCGCGGCGCCTTTTAATCGCATCGCCGACGGGGCGTAAAAAAACCACGTTTAAAATCGCGAAGAAGATCGCGAAATTAATGAGTTGGACCCAAAACGTCCCGTCGGGTAAGAGAAACATCGGTCGCTTCTCGCCTATTTAGACATGTGCGTGAGAAGCACCGGAACGTTCGCGACCACGAGCAACAGGTAGAACGCGAGACCGAGCGCGATGATCGGGAACGCTTCGAGGACGCCGACGCCGAGGAAGAGGAACGTGAAAATGTTGGGACGCGCTTCGGGCTGACGGGCGATCGCCTCGACGGCTTTCGAAGCGACGATGCCGTCGCCGACGGCCGAGCCGAATGCGACGCCGAGGACGATCAATCCGAATGCGAGGATCGTTGCGGCTGCAACTAAGCTCTCTGAAGTCACGGTAGGAACCTTTCGCGGATGAGTGAGACGACGTTACTAGGAGTGCGAGGGCGCGAGCGCCGGGGTACATTTCTTTGGGGTAGTGTCGTTCGGGACTAGTGTTCTTCGCCGATCGCTAAGGACAGATACACGATGCCCAAGAGCGTGAAGACGAACGCCTGCACGGTGCCGACGAAGAAATTAAAGAACTGGATAAAAAACGGAAGCACGCTGACGACGATCGAGAGATTGACGGGCCCGACGGTGACTTTCGCGTTCACGATCGAGGCGATGATGATGAAGAGCAACTCGCCGACAAAAATATTAAAGAAAAGACGCGCCGCGAGCGTGACCGGGCGAACGACTTCTTCGAGAATATTGATCGGTGCCAAGAAGATCGGTTTAAAGAGGTGGGCGTATCCGCCGAGGCCTTTGAGCTTGATCGTCATGAACTGAATGAGAAAGAACACGATGAGTGCGAGCGGGATCGTCGTGTTGATATCGCCCGTTGGCGAGCCGCCGAACGGCAACCCGAGCGCCTTGAACGGGAACACACCGAATTGGTTCATCAGGAAAATAAAGATGAACATCGCGATAAAGAACGGCACGAAGGGTTCGCCACGTTTGCCGAGCGAGCCGTACACCATGTCCGAAATGTAATCGACCACGCCTTCGAGGACGGTCTGCGTCTTGCCGGCGACGGGCGTTTTATAGCTGCGGCCGACGATCGCGAGGAGAAGCAGCGCCACCGCCATGGCAAGCCACGTCGTGAGAATGGTATCGCTGTGAACGTTGCCGACCAGCGGCAGCGACCACAGGCTGTGAGTGCCGATTCCCTCTTTCAACGTTATCCTGTCCGAACGGCGCGCGCGACGAGTACGGTGTAGAGCGCGAGTGGCGTGAAAAACCCGATAAAGTACGCGATCATGGTCCACCACGGACCGTGCAGTGCAAACTCAACCGGAATAATACCGAAGACGCCGATCCGTAAGATGCTGCTAAAAACGAACGTCGCGACGCTTTTATGGTCGACGAGTCGTTCGTTTCCACGCATTGTAAGCAATGCGTTCGCGATGCCGCAGCCGGTCCCAAAGACCAGCGCGATTCCCGCGATCGGGGCTTTCGTCGAAACGACGAGTCCCGCAAGGACGGCAAAGACGATCGACCATACCACCATAGGCCGTTTGCGGTCGAAATAAGCACGCAAAAGGTCCTCTGGCACGGCGCCTTCCCTGTTGGGGAACCGAAACTGCGAAACCTGCCACGATCTTGTCGCCAGATGGTGGAGGGCGTTTCCCACCTATTTACGATGGTGCGGTGGCCGTCGGTCGTTTCGTTGCCGAAGAAACGATAGAACCCGCGGTCCCGTGACCGAGTTCGACGGGTCGCGCTTGGAAGGACCGGACGGATGTTCGCTCATGGAACCCGCACCCTGGCCGTCGCCGCACTCGCGGGCATCGTCGGCTGCTCCGGGGGCGGCTCCTCACCCGGCGCCGGACCGCCCGCCGCCCCGACCGTGACTCCGCTCGCGGCCGCCCCGACCCCACCAACAGCGGCGACCACGGCAACGCCGACGACCACACCGGCCCCCGCCGGGCCCGCGACCCCGGCCCCGACCCCGACACCGGCCCCGCAAGGGCTATCGGCGACGACCGCCTCGCTCTCATTTACGAGCTCCGTGGCGCAGACGTTCCAGGCGACTGAGGCAGGCTATGCGGGCGCTCTGAGCGTGACGAGCACGGCGCCCACCAGTTGCACCGGCATCGCAACGTACTCTCCGGCGACGGCGAACGGCCCGACAACCTCAATCGCGGTAACGCCAATCGCCGCGGGCGTCTGCACGATCGTCGTGACCGACACGAGTGGTCAGCGAGTGAGCGTCTCGATCATGGTCACGACGACGACGGGTACGATCAGCAGCGTCGGACGCTCACTTTAACGCCTGCCGCGCCCTCAAGAGCGCGCGCCAGCGAATGGTTCCGGTAGCGTCCCCTCACGTAATCGCGCGAGTATCCACGCGACGATGCGCGCTGCGGCGTGGCCGTCGCCGTAGGGATTATTCGCCCGCGCCATGCGCGCGTATGCGGCGTCGTCTTCGAGCAAACGGCGGGTCGCGCCGACGATCGCGCTGCGATGCGGTCCTACGAGCTCGAGCGTCCCCGCCTCGATACCCTCAGGCCGTTCCGTTTCGTCGCGCATGACGAGCACCGGCTTGCCGAGACACGGTGCTTCTTCTTGAAGGCCGCCGCTATCGGTGAGCACGAGTTTCGAGCGCTTGATACTGTGGACCGTCACGTCGTACGGTAAGGACTCGACGAGCTTGATGCCCGCGATGCCGTCGAGGCGCGCGTGTGCGATCGGTGCGACGTGCGGCGACGGATGCACGGGCCACAAAATCTGCGGCCGCTCCGGCAGCGCCGCAATTTCAGCGAGCGCGTCGCAGATCTCCGCCATCTTGTCGTGATTCTCGCGGCGATGCGCGGTGACGAAAATCCACGGCTTCGTCGGATCGAGCCCCGCCCACGCGGGCTCTTCGAACGCGACATCTTTTTCCGCGACCGCCAGGAAGGCGTCGATGACGGTATTACCCGTCACGATGATATCGGCAGGCGCCACGTTCTCACGCTCGAGATTCGCACGCGCGCGCGACGTCGGCGCGAAATGATACGACGCGAGGCGGCCGGTGAGGCGACGGTTCATCTCTTCGGGAAACGGTTCGAAGGCCGTGGTCGTCCGCAAGCCCGCTTCCACGTGACCGACCGGAATTTTTGCGTAGAACGCAGCAAGCGCAGCCGCAGTCGACGTCGACGTGTCACCATGTACGAGCACGACGTCGGGCTTCGCATCGCGCAAAACCGGCTCCATGCCCTCGAGGACGCGCGTCGTGATCTGCGTGATCGTTTGATCGTGTCGCATGATGTCGAGATCGTAATCCGGCACGATCCCAAAGAGGGCGACCAGATCGTCGAGCATCTGCCGATGTTGCGCCGTGACGCAGACGATCGGCTCGATTGCAGGCCCCGCGGCGGCGAGCGCACGCACGACGGGCGCCATTTTGATGGTATCGGGACGCGTGCCGAAAACAGTCATCACGCGAAGCGGTCGAGTCACGAAAAGCCTACAGAATTCCGGCGAGATGTTGGTGCGCGGTGTCGGCGCGCGAGAGCCAATATGCAGCCGCACCGAGCACGAAACAGACTCCCCAAATCAGGAGTACCGCCTGCTTCACGTTGAGCCCGAAGCGAAAGACGAGAATGTGATGGAAGTGCCCGCGATCCGCTTCCGTGATCGCTTTGCCCGCGCGGAAACGCCGGAAGATCGCGACCGCGGTATCGACGACGGGAAGCGCGAGCGCGAGGAGCGGCACGAGCAAACTCACCGTCACCGCGATCTTCGCCGTGATGAGCAGCGACACGGTCGCAAAGACGTAGCCGATAAAGAGCGAGCCCGTATCGCCGAGAAAGATTTTCGCGGGATTGAAATTATACGGCAGAAAGCCGAGCGCGCCACCGATGAGTCCACAGAGCACGAGCGCCGCACCCGCTTGGCCGTGACCCGATGCGATCGCGAAGAGAAAGATACCCGAGATCGCGGTCACACCCGAAAGCAATCCGTCGAGGCCGTCGAGAAAATTGATCGCATTCATCATGCCTAAGTACCACACGAGCGTGATCGGATAATCGATCCAAAATGGTACGTTGACGTAGTGATCGGTGCCGGGAATTTCGAAGCCCGGGATGTGGAAGCCGTAGATCATCGAGACGACCGCGACCACGATCTGCGCGATAAATTTATTGCGCGGACGCATTCCCATGATGTCGTCCCAAACGCCGACGAGCATGATCAACGTCGAGCCGAAGAGGAGGCCGAAGAAATCTTGCGTCTCGTTGGCTTTATGAAAGAGCGTCGTGTGAAGCGCGAAGCCGATCGTAATGAAGAGCGAGAATGCGAGCCCGAGATAGACCGCGATGCCGCCGATGCGCGGCTTGGGTTCGGTATGCATCCGACGCTCGCCGATCGCATCGAGCACGCCGACTTTGAGCGCGAGCTTACGGATTTGCGGCGTCGCGAGGAACGCCGTGACGAACGACGTGACGGTCGCGAGCGCGTAGAGATACGGCAGCGCGACCTTCACGGACGAGCCTCCGTCGTCACGCGCTCGAGCGACCCAAAATGCGCGAGCGCGACGCCCGCTTCGGCAAGCAGCGACTGCGCGAACGTATCGGTGTACGCCGACGCGTAGACGATCCGCACGATCCCCGCGCTGATGAGTAGTTTCGCGCAGCTCACACATGGTTGGTGCGTGCAATATGCGGTCGCACCATCGAGGCCGACGCCGTAGAGCGCGCCCTGCACGACGGCGTTGGCTTCGGCGTGCGTCGAGCGCACGCAATGCCCGCCGATCATCTCGCAGCCGATCTCCGAGCAGTGCGCGACGCCACGCGGCGCGCCGTTGTATCCCGTGGTCAGGATGCGGTGTTCGCGCACGAGCACCGCTCCGACGCTCGCGCGCGGACACGTGGCCCGTGTCGCGACGGTTCGTGCGACTTCCATGAAATATTCGTCCCAGCCGGGTCGCGATGCAGACATCTCAACGAGGGTACTACGCCGTGCTCCCGGCCGCGTCCGGTTCGGAACCACCCGGCGTGCGACGATATCCCATCGGAACCGACGTCGCACTGCCGAACATGCGATCGCCCGCATCGCCGAGTCCGGGAACGATATAGCCGTGTTCGTTCAACCCGGCGTCGATCGCACACGTAACGATGCGGGCGCCGGGATGGCGTTCGCGCAGGTGTGCGATTCCCTCGGGTGCGGCGAGCAGACAAAGCAAGGTGAGCTCGCGAGCACCGCGTTCGGCGAGAATATCGAGCGCGGCCGCCGCCGAGTGACCCGTTGCCAGCATCGGATCGAGTGCGAAGACGGCCGTCCCTTGGAGATCGACGGGAAGATTCGCATAGTACGGTACGGCTTCGAGGGTCCCAGGGTCGCGAAAGAATCCGAGATGCGCGACGATCGCAGCGTCGATGACGGAGAGAAATCCCGGCAAGAGCCCGAGGCCGGCGCGCAGGATCGGCGCGACGACGGGCGGCTTGGCGAGACGCTTCACGTCCGCTGGGCCGACGGGTGTCTGCGCTCGATCGGGAAGCGTAGCGAGGTCGCGAGTCGCCTCGTAGGCGAGATAAATACCGAGCTCTTCGACGAGCCGACGAAAGACCGGCATCGGGGTTGCGACGTCGCGGATCCGTGCGAGTCGATCCGCGACAGCCGGGTGCGAGACGACGACAGGTTCGCGCATGCCGCGCCGTTCACGGGGTCGCGCGGAGCGACCTTGGGACGGGGGGCGACCCCGCAAACGCGAAACTTAGGCTATTCGACCGTCGGGAGGACACATGATCGACAAACGCACTTCGCTCCATAGCCTTCGGAACGCGGCAGCGCTCGTACTGGCACTCGGAACGGCGCTCGCGGCGCCGACGCTTGCCGCGCAACAGCACGCGTCGCCTTTCACCGGAACCTACGTCGCCACGCACGTCACGGGGGCGAGCGTGGTGCGTCTGGAGTTATCGCTCCGCGCCGACGGACGTGCGCAGTTACGGTCGGGGTCGTCGCGCTACACGCAACGCCCCGAGGCCGAACGCGGTGGGACGACCGTTCAAACCGGGACGTGGCGCGAACAAAACGGACGCGTCTTGCTCCATATCGAGCACAGCTCGAGCGATACCGATGCCAAGAGCGATGCGGTCTTTGAGGATCGAACGTTCGTTCTCGCCGGCTGCGAACTACGATTGCTGGGCGCTCGCGCCGGATTCACGTTCGACAAGCAACACTGCAATCGGGCGATGTGACCGAGCGACGGTCGTCTACGGCACGCCGTATTGCGACGTAAGTTCGTTGACGCGGCCCCGTAGTTCGTCCATCTTCGCGCGTGCACCGACATCGTCGAGCGCCGCGCCGATGATCTTGCCGATCTCGCGCGCTTCGGTTTCGCCCATGCCTCGTGTGGTAATTGCGGGCGAGCCGATGCGGATGCCGCTCGTCACCGCGGGTTTTTGGGGGTCGTACGGAATGCCATTTTTGTTGACGGTGATCTGAATTTCATCGAGATACCCTTCAACAGCTTTACCGGTTAAGTTCTTTGGCCCGAGATCGACGAGGATGAGGTGTGTATCCGTACCTCCCGCAACGAGGCGCGCACCCGCGCGTTGCAATTCTTCCCCGATCGCCTTTGCGTTGACGAGCACGCGCCGCTGATACGCGACGAAATCCGGCTGCAGCGCCTCGCGGAACGCAACCGCTTTTCCCGCAATCGTTTGCATCATCGGACCGCCCTGAATACCCGGAAAGACCGCTTTATCGATCGCGGCTGCGTGCGCGGCCGTCGTGAGGATCAGGCCACCGCGCGGACCGCGCAGCGTCTTGTGCGTCGTGGTCGTCACGAAATCGGCGAGCGGCACGGGCGAGGGATGCAAGTCGACCGCGACGAGTCCCGCGATATGCGCCATATCGACGAGAAAGAGCGCGCCAATTTCTTTCGCGATCTCGGCGAAGGGTGCGTAGTCCATCGTCCGCGGATACGCGCTCGCGCCCGCGATGATGAGTTTAGGCTTGTGCTCGCGTGCGAGCGCTCGCATCTGATCGTAATCGATGAGCTCGGTATCACGTTTCACGCCGTAGGCGACGGCGTTGTAATACTTGCCGCTCAAACTCACCTTGGTGCCGTGCGTGAGATGGCCGCCATGATCGATCGCCAACCCCATGATCGTATCACCGGGCCGCAGCACCGCGAGGAACACCGCGGTGTTCGCTTGCGCTCCCGCATGCGGCTGGACGTTGGCATGCTCGGCTTTAAAAAGTGCCTTCGCACGATCGATCGCGAGTTGCTCTGCGACGTCGACATGTTCGCAGCCGCCGTAGTAACGTTTGCCCGGATACCCTTCGGCGTATTTGTTTGTGAGCACCGACGCCGAGGTCTCGCGCACGGCGGCGCTCGTATAATTTTCCGATGCGATGAGCTCGAGGTTCACGCGTTGGCGCTTTTCCTCGGCCGCAATCGCGGTGTAGAGCTCCGGATCTTGAGCGGCGAGGAGCGATTGTTCGAGCAGCTGCATGGGGGGATGTTCGACGTTTGCGCCCTCGAGCCCGTCACGACCCGAGGCTGGGAACGGCAAGGCCGATCATCGCATCGCGCGTCACGAGAGCCGCGCATGCGGCTTCGTCGAGGTGCTCGGAATCCGGCGGTCGTGCGGGAAGGACGATATAGCGCATGTCAGCCGTGCTGTCGTGAACGCGAACCGCGACGCCCGGCGGAAGCGCGACTCCGAATTCTTTGAGGACACCGCGCGGATCGCGTACGACGCGCGCACGATAGGTCACGCTTTTGTACCAATCCGGCGGGACGCCGAGGAGCATGCGCGGATAGCACGAGCACAGCGTGCAGACGATGACGTTATGCACGCCCGGAACGTTCTCGACGACGACGAGCTTGAGCGTGCCGATATCGATCTCGAGTAACTCTCGGACCGCGGCGCTGCCGTCGGCGAGGAGCCGGGCTTTGTACGCGGGATCGAACCACGCGCGGGCGACGACGCGCGCGCCGAGTTCCGGCGTCCGACCGTAGAGCACCTCGACACGTTCGGCGATCTCGGCATCCGTCACGATCCCACGCGCGACGAGCACTTCACGAAACGCCGCCTCGAGCGCCTCGAACTCGCGGTCGCTCACGTCTCACTCTCCGGCACGAGCCACGGTTCGTAAAGCTCGACATCGATCGTATCGGGCTCGGCATCGTCGGTCGGGAACACGTCGGCGAGCCGGAACCGTACGCGATACAGCGGAACGGGGGCGCCATCCCAGCGGCCGTACGCGAGCTCTTCGGGATTTCCGAACGCACCGCAGAATCGCTCGACGACACCGCATTTCCCACGCGCGTAATGCGGCGTACGGACGTGACCTGGGCGCGCGAGCTCGAGGACGCGCACGCGATCGCCCGCGGCGAAACGTGGAGCGTTCAACGCGTCTCCTCGTGATCGTGGTCGCGCAGTTCGCGCGCGATCTCCGTCGCGCGGCACCGCACGCTCGCAGCATCGACCGTCCCGCGTTCGCTCAAAATCGCGAGCATCGAGAGGAGCCACTTTTCGTAGTATCCGAGGCGGGCGTATTCTTCGGGTCCCAACGACTCGATACCGCGGCGCAACTCATCGACGAGCATGACGGGCCCACCCATTCGAGTCGGATCCGTCAGCGCACGCATCAGCGCGTCGACGCGGACTTCCCACGGCGCGAACGCGTGTTGGTCGCGCGCGACCGGATCGTCGATCGCCGAGCCGCCTACGTCGTGTGTCACTCCCGTTTCGTTCGCCCATACCAGCGCGGGTGCCCACCTCGACTCACGGCTTGGCGGGAGCACGGCCGCATCGCCCGAACGCAAAATGAAATATGAAGATCGCCTCCTCGAGTGCCGCCTTCGCACGCGCATTCGTTGCCCGTGAGATCACGCAACTCGAGTGGCTCGATATCGCCGCAAACGAACTCGAAGTCGACGCCGTGGTTTTTGCAGGCGAGCACTTCGCGCGGACAGATAGCGAACATTGCGCACAGCTCAAGAAAGTCGCGACCGACCTCGGACTCAGCGTCGCCGCGCTCGACGCAAGCGGGCTCCTCGACGACGGCGGCGAGACGTGGCTCGACGTCGCGACGATGCTCGGCGCGCCGATCGCGATCGTGCGCGCGCCAGTAGCAAACGACGACCCGACCGCATGGAGCACGTTCGTCGATCGACTTAAGGCACGCGCAAAAGAGGCGAAGCGAGCGAACGTCACGCTTGCACTGCGGAACGTACCGAGCACGATCATCGCGAGCATCGATGATGCCAAACGGGTCGCAAAAGACGTCGATAGCGCGTGGTTGCGCTTCGAGATCGATATTTCCGGCGCTGGTACGCACGGCAACGTAGCGTCGGCCTTGGATGAAGCGGTCATCGCAGCGTACGGTATCGCTACGATCGCGCGCTTCGCAACCGACGCCGATGCAGACGCGCCCGCGCTGATCCGCGAACTCAAACGCTTTCGTGGTTGCGTGGTTTTGGAAGTGGGCGATGTTCGCGAGCGAAGTGCGTACCACGATGCCCTCGCTCGCTTCGCCGTTCTCCGCGCGAGCGCGCTCGCCGTTACCGTCTAATCCAAAGAAAAAGCACTCGGTGACAAGTGCTTTGCGAGAGAGTGACAACAACCACACTGCCGTCTGCATGCCCGGGTAAAGACCTGCTTTAGCAGGTGGGTGCGGCCTGGGCGCCACGTGGTTTCAACGATAGTCGAAACGGTGTCGTATCCAGAGCTGATGCTCCCTGGGGTAGTACATTGGTCCCACACCAAAGCAAGTACGCGAACGAGCGCAGTTATCGTCTTTGTAAGTATCCCACGTCGGTCAAGTCTTGACACGCGCCGCTTTGCCCATGACGGGTGCATAGAGCGCGAGCGCACGTTCGCGTGCCATCGCGTGATCGACCATCGGCTCGGGATAATCGCGGCCGATGCGAAATCCGATTGCCTCGGCTTGCAACGGTGCGAGCGTCCAGGGTGCGTGCAGGGCATCGCCCTCGAGTCGCGCGAGCGCCGGCAACATGCTTTTGATGAAGCGCCCATCGGGATCGAACTTCTTGCTCTGCAAGAGCGGATTGAAAACACGGAAATACGGCGCCGCGTCGGTACCCGTCGACGCCGACCATTGCCAGCCGCCATTATTGGCCGCAAGCTCGCCATCGATGAGCATACGATTGAAGTAGCCCTCGCCCAAACGATAATCCAGGAGAAGGTCCTTCGTGAAAAACGAAGCGACGATCATCCGTAATCGATTGTGCATCCAGCCTCTCGTGTTGAGCTGCATCATCGCTGCGTCAATGATCGGATATCCCGTGCGTCCCTGCGCCCAGGCATCGAACTCGTTCGGCGCGTTGCGGAATTCAAGTCGCTTCGCATCGGCGAGGAATGGCTCCGTTGCAACGTGTGGGAAATTCGCGAGAATTTGCTGGTAGAAATCGCGCCAGATGAGTTCGCTGAGCCACGTGTCGTAACCAATCGCGCGGCCACCGCGTACGTCCGCGCGCGCCTGCAACGCACGAAAAACGCACGTTCGGATACCGATCGTCCCGGCGCGCAGATGCGGCGAGAGATATGACGTCCCGGGTATGGCGGGGAAGTTGCGGTCGTCGGCATAGGCGCCCGCACGCGTCGCTAAAAAATCGCCGAGCTCTCGATGCGCGAGCGCCGCGCCACCGCGTGCGTAGAGCGACGACCGCGCGTGACCGTACACTTCGGGTTCGGGCACGTCGCGTGTCGCGCCGATCGCTGCCGCCGTCGCAAGTTTTTTCGCACTCGCCTCGCGCGACGCGACCGGCGGACGCGGATCCTCGTCGTGGCGAGCGAGCCAACGCCGTTTGTACGGCGTGAAAACCGTGTACGGTTTGTCGTCGGCTTTGAGCGTTTCATCGGCACCGTAATACACGTGATCGAGGGACGCTTCGACCGCGCATCCGCTCGCGCGGAGCGCTGCTTCGACGCGTTCGTCGCGCGCTCGAGCGCTCGGAACGTAATCTCGATTGTAAAAAACCGCCGTCGCATCGACGCGTTTGGCGAGCGTGCGAAGTTCGTTCGCGCATTCGCCTTCGAGCAACGCGAGATCGCTGCCGAGCGCGCGCAACTCCGCTCGTAGCTCCGCAAGCGCATCGAAGAAAAACGCGACGATCGGCGCGCCGAGCTCGCCGCCGCGGAGCAACGCGGGATCGAGCACGAACGCACAAACGACGCGCTCGCTCTCCGCTGCCGCGCGGGCGAGTGCGACGTTATCGTCGAGACGGAGATCGCGACGCAGCCACACGATCGAGGTTCGGTACTTCACGGCCATATCAGACGGCGGATGTCGTCCGTGCGTGCGACGTCCCTGCGCGGGGAGCAACCGCGCTTACGCGAAAGCGTGCGATCGTGCGTCTCACCCTCACCGAACTCGCGTTACCACTCGTCCACGCCTTTACGATCTCGCGCGGTACGGCAACGGCGGCGCACACGCTCCTCGCACGACTCGCGTGGGACGGGCGCGAGGGCCTTGGCGAGAGTGCGCCCTCGGCGCGCTACGGCGACGCGATCGCCGACGTCGTGCAGGAGCTCGGGCGCCATCCGCTCGGCGACGACCCCTTCGCACTCGAAACCGAACTCGCAACACTCGCGCCCGCCGCACGCTGCGCGCTCGACATCGCGATGCACGATCTCATCGGTCAAGAAGCGGGACGACCGCTGTGGCAAATCTTCGGTTGCGATCCGGCGCGCACGCCCGTCACGTCGTTCACCATCGGGATCGATTCGCCCGAAAAGATGCTGGCGAAGCTCGATGCGATCCTCACGCATCCGATCGTCAAAATCAAACTCGGGTTTCCGGGCGATCTCGAAGTGCTCGAAGCGATGCGCGCGCGATATACCGGCACGATTCGCGTCGATGCGAACGAAGGCTGGACGCCCGAGAGCGCGGTCGCGAACCTCGAAATCCTCGCCAAACTCGACGTCGAATTTTGCGAACAACCGATTCCCGCCGGGACACCCGAGCGCTTGCGCTGGATCCGCGAACGCTCGCGCGTCGCGATCGTCACCGACGAAGATTCCAAAGATGCAAGCGATCTGCTCGCACTCGCGGGCTGCGTCGACGGAATCAACGTTAAACTCGTGAAGTGCGGCGGCATCCGCGGTGCACTCGCCATGATCCATACCGCGCGGGCGCTCGGCCTCAAGATCATGCTCGGTTGCATGGTCGAGAGCGCGATCCTCACCACGGCGGCAGCGCATCTCTCACCCCTCGTCGATTGGGCCGATCTCGATGGTCCTTTTCTCACCGCGGACGATCCCTTCGTCGGCGTAACCTACGCGCACGGAAAACTCATGTTGCCGACGACGCCCGGCCTCGGCGTCGTCGAGCGCAAACCGATTGCGAGCTTCGTCGCCACGCGCGCAGGAGCGAATGTCCCGTGAGCGCTGAATCGACAAACGATCGTACGAACCGCATGCGCATGCGAACGCCGCAACGCTACGCGATTCTCGCACCCGGGCTCTTCGCGACGCGTTCGGCGAAAACGGCACACGGCGTGATCGCGTACGGTCGAGACGAAGTGGTCTGCGTCATCGATCCCGAGCACGCAGGCAAACGCGTCCACGAGATCGTGTCCTATTTGCAAAGTGACGTACCGATCGTCGCATCGCTCGAGGACGCACGCGCATTCGCACCCACCGCGCTGCTCGTCGGCGTCGCGCCAGCAGGCGGCGCACTGCCGAGCGCGTGGCGCGCGACGATCGTCGCCGCGCTCGGATCGGGCATCGCCGTCGTGAGCGGCCTGCATCAGATCTTTGCCGACGATCCCGAGTTCGTAGCCGCCGCGCGACACGGTGCGACATGGATTTGGGACGTGCGCACGCCACCCACGCCGCGCTTATTTTCCGGTAGCGGATACGACGTCGTGCCACGCGTGGTACTCACCGTCGGCAGCGACTGCGCCGTCGGTAAGATGACGGCGTCGCTCGAACTCACTCGCGCCGCAAACGCTGCGGGCGTGTGCGCGCGTTTCGTCGCGACTGGTCAGACCGGTATCATGATCGCGGGCAGCGGAACCGCGATCGATCGCGTGATCGCTGATTTCGCGAGCGGCGCGGCAGAAGCTTTAGTCCTCGATAATCTCGATGCCGAGGCCGACCGCGAAGCTCCCGACCTGCTTTTCGTCGAGGGACAAGGCGGGATAAACCATCCTGCATTCGCTCCCGTGACGCTCGCGCTCTTATATGGGGCGTGCCCCGATGCGCTCGTGCTCGTACACCTCGCGACGCGCACGCACGTCGACGACTATGGAACGCCGCTGCTCGCGCTACGCGATCTCGTGCGCACCTACGAAGCGCTCTGTACGACGGTCAAACCCGCACGTGTCATCGGCATCGCCCTCAACACGCTCGGCCTCGACGATGCTGCGGCTCGTACGGCGATCGAGCGTGCGACCGCGGAAACGGGCTTGCCGTGCGACGATCTCGTGCGTTACGGCTCCGCGCGATTCTTTACCGCGATACAACCGGCGCTGGCGCAGAAGACGATGGCGCGACGCTAGCGGATGCATTACATCTCGCCAGCAGCGTCTGGGCGGCGCCGAGCGCGCTCGCCGCGAGCACGGGAAATGATTCGAGTGCGCCCGCGCGATCCATCATGAACCGCGCGACTCGGTCGCCATCGGTCGTCGCAAAGAGCTTCGCGAACGCGCCGGGTAGGAGCGACGGCGCGTGGCGGGCAGCCGCGATCAACAAGGCGTCGCACGCCGGCGGTGCGAGGGCATAGGATATTTCCGTCAGCGGGGAATCGTGCGGCGCGAATGCCTGCACGAGCGCTGCGGTCTGCATCGCGACGCGATGAAAGGTGTAGCCGCTTCCCGGACGCGCGCATCCTCCGCGCAGTCCGATCGGCACCACGCGCCGCGTCCGCGCATGTGGTATCCGCGCCGTACTCATCGGGATCGCGCCGATTTCGCGATAGTCTGTCTCTGCAATCGTGCGTCCGTATCGGCGCATAACGTATGCGTCGAGTTCCGCCTCGAGCCGAGCCGTAGCGATGGGCGCACGTGCAAAATACGTATTCTCGACCAACGCTTCGCGTGTCGTGAACGGCAAGACGTAATAAAAATGAAACCCGTCGCCCGTGTCGTCTTGAACGTCCATCAACGTCGCGACACCGGGTTCGAAAACGTCGCGTTTGCTCGTAATCCGTCGCCCGACGAAGCGCTGTATGACGGGCGATGCGCCCACCATTGCGGCGCTCAGCCCACGCGCGTCGAAAACGATGTCGGCAGAAATACGTCGGCGCCCGGTCGTTACGACGCATCCGATTTCCGATTCGGTCACGTCCGCGACCCGCTCCCCAAGCGAGATTTCGTATCCCGCGTCCTCGATCTCCGAGCGGGCACTCGCGTAGAAGTCTGCGCTGCGCAGCGCAACATAGGGCGCCTTATCGCTGCGTTGGACGTACGCCCCTCGAGCGTCGATGAGTTGCCAGGCGTGCCAACGACCCGCAGCGAGTCCGGCGTCGCCGTTTGCATCGATGTCCCAAAACGACCACGTTCGATCGTCACGGAAGGCAGGCTTCGCATCGACGATCGCGATGCGGTCGCGGACACCAGCTCGCGCGAATGCTCGCGCGAGACTGAGGCCCGAGAGCCCCGCACCGAGGATGACGAAGCGATACGACGACCGGTCGCGGACGTGCATCGCTTCGCCGCCGCCTAAACTGCGCCGACCGCAGAAGAGGGAATGAACTCCGTGCTCGGCTCGTTTTCCGATTTGCGGACCGCGATGTTATAGATGTAGATACCGAACGCCGATTTCGCTACGATGTCGGCGATCGTGTAGCCGACTTGGACGAGCGTCACCGCTGCACCGCCCGAAAAGCCGATCATCGGGAAGATGAAGACCACCGGGTAGAAGCACCAGGAGAGAACGGTAATCCAACGTGCGATACTCACCATGCCGCGCACATTTTCCGGTTGCGATGCGATCGAGGCTTTGAGGCCGACGAAGAGTTCGATAACGATCCACGTGAACGGGATCATCGCGAGTGCCCAAAAGATCCAACGGGTCGTGTTATCGGTCGCGACTTCGCCTGGATATCCGAATGCAACCATCACGGCCGCGAGGATGCCGAGTCGAAGCGACTTGGAGACCGATTCTTTCGGCGGCAGCTTCATGACGAGGATCAATTCGAGAAGCAGAAGCGGCACGGTTAAGAGCCAATCGACGTAACGGTACGCGTCGTTGAACGCGACTCCCGTCGGCTTGATCACCCCGCCGACGACTGTGAAGGCGCTAACCCAGCTGTCGAAAATCCGGAAGTAGTGGTAGAAAGCAACAAGCGTGACGAGTGCGGTCACGGTCACTGCGGTGCGGTAGGGTTTTGCGACTTGCGACCGTCCGAAGAAAAAGAAGATCGTCGATGCGCCCATCACGGCGATCGTTAGAGAAAATGCATTGTAGATGAGGGTATATTCGCCAAGCGAAATGTCCGTCACGAGAAAAGCCTTTCAGCGGAATGAACGACACGGCGAAGCCTGGGGCTCGCGCGTATCAGCATGTGATCCAAGTCTTTGTGATCCACTGCCCGAGTATCTGCGCGTACGATTTGGATCCTGCGCGATCTCTGCTAGTGTGGTCGGCACGTAACTGGACCCTCGTGCGTTCGTTAGACGCCACCAACGCTAGAAAGCGCGGCGCGCTTGCGAGGAAGGCTAGGCCGGTCGCGGAAGCGTTTCTCCGTGCGCAACTCCGTGTCGGCGATCTCGCGTTCGGTTCCCATGACGTCGCACGAACGATCGCGAGCGCGGCTCGGTAGCGCGATCATCGCGTGTTTGATGACCCTGACGGTCATCGGGTGCGCTCGGCCGGCAAATGTCGCAATGAACGGTCGTCATCCGTGGACGCATCCCGGTCACCTCGTCGTCGGAAGCAGTGACGAACCCGATAATCTCAATCCGATGTACGCGCATACCGATGCCACCGATGCGATCGATGCGCTCGTCTTCGCACCCGTCTTCCGCTACGACCAACGCGGTGAATTCGTGCCGGAACTCGCGACGGTCGTGCCCACCTATGGCAACGGCGGCATCGCGCACGACGGGAAGACGATCACCTTGCATTGGCGTCCGAACGTCACGTGGTCCGATGGCGAAGCGCTCACACCGCGCGACCTTCGTTTCACCTGGCGCGCCGTTGAAAACAAGCGCAACAATACGAAACTCTCGGCAGGCTGGGACGACATTTCCGCAATCGACGTCCCGGACGATCGGACCGCGATCGTCCATCTCAAGCGTCCCAACGCCGGCATCCTCGGTATTTTCGGCGGCGGCGGAGGTGCCGCATATCCGCCGCTACCCGAACATCTTCTCGGCAAGCTTGCCGACCTCAATACCGCGGCGTTCAACGCGAATCCAATTTCGAGCGGACCGTGGCTCCTCAAAGCGTGGAATCACGCCTCGTCGCTCGAATTCATGCCGAACGATCGCTACTGGCGCGGTCGACCAAAACTCGATGCGATCTCGTGGCACATCGTCCCCAATCCCGATGTCCTGATCGGACAGCTACGAACGCACGAAGTGGATCTGGACCAGAGCGTCGGCGACGGGAAAGTTCGGGACCTCACAAATGTCCCGAGCCTCACGCTCGCGCGGCATCGAAGCGCGAACTGGCGTCGCCTCGCGATCAACTGCACGCGACCGGCTCTGCGCGATGTCCGCGTGCGGCGCGCACTCGCCGAAGCAATCGATTGGGATCGCCTCAACGCCACGGTTTACCACGGTATCAACGAGCGCGCGCACAGCGATCTTCCGCCCGACTCTTGGGCCGCACCGACGATCCCATTCTATCGGCACGACCTCGCCGAGGCGAGACGGCTCCTCGATGTCGCGGGTTTTCATCCGGGTCCCGGCGGCACCCGCGGCAATGGCACGACCGAATTACGCTTCAACATCTCGGCGACGAACAAACCGGGCAACGAACAAGCCGAAGTTCAGATGCAGCAGGAATTACGTGCGATCGGCATCGAGCTGACGATTAAAAATTATCCCGCAAGCGTCCTCTTCGCACAGAATGGCCCGCTATATGGCGGCACGTACGATCTCGAATGGTCCATCGATACGAACGCGCCCGATCCCGACAACCAGGGCGAGTGGAGCGGCGATTTCGTGCCACCGAAAGGCGCGAATACGAGCTTCTTGCGCGACCCGATCATCACGCAGACGAGCGACGCGGCGATCCGCACGTTCGACCGTACAAAACGTAAAGCGCTGTATCAAAAAGAAGAGACGCGCATACACGAACTCGTGCCGGCCGTCTTCTTCTACTGGCAGACGGCGGTAGCCGCCTACAACGACGATCTCAAAGGCTATCGACCATCGGAATACATCACCGATAATTGGAATTCGTGGGAATGGAGCATCTAGCGTGCTGACCTTCGCGCGCCCCGACGTCGGCGAAGAGACGATCGTGCGCATCGGCCCGTCGCGCCGGGCCATCGTTTCGTGGAACGCCCGCGCGCTCTCGGGCGCCCTCGAATTGCGCGCCAACGCACACGATGGCCGCACGTCCGCGTGGTTACCGTACGTCGCCTTCGCTAGCGACCGTCGCAGCTCGCTCGATGGTCGCGATACATTCGTGCGCATCGCGACCGACATCGTCGAAGCCGACGTCGATCTCGTTTCGTTCGGCGTCCGGTCGCAAGGCGAACTCGATGCCATCTACGTGAGCACACCCGATTACGGCGCACCCTCATCCATCGTGGCGCTGCCCGCACTCGAACTCGACGTGCCGCAGCTCTCGCAGTATCTCGCCGCGTATCCGAACGAACGCGGCTGGTGCGCGCCGACGGCGCTTGCGATGCTGCTCGCCTACCGCGGCTACCCGCTCGAGATTCCCGTCGTCGCACGTGAAGTCTACGATGGAGCCTACGCGGGCACGGGAAACTGGACGTTCAACACCGCTTTTGCAGGAACGCTCGGCTTCCGTGCGGCGGTCGTGCATCTGCGCGATCTCGGGCACGCGCACGCGTTTCTGGCTGACGACCTACCGCTCGCGGTTTCGATCGCGTGGGAGCCCGGCGCATTGCCGGGCTCACCACTACCGCAATCCGCGGGACATCTCGTCGTCTTACGCGGAATTTCACCCGACGGAGACGCGCTCGTCAACGATCCCGCGCACCCGAGCGTCGCCGTGACCTATCCGCGTGAAGCCTTCGAACGTGCGTGGCTCGGGCACGGCGGCGTGGCACTCGCAATCGTTCCCGCACCGCTGCACGAGACGTTGTTACGTCTGGCGAACGATCGCTGACGTTGGCAGCCGAAGACGCCGAGCCGCGAACGATGACGCAACCGATCGATCGCATCCGCACGGATGCCCTCGCGAACGCGCCGCTGCATATCGTGCTCGTCGAGCCGCAGATTCCGCCCAACACGGGGAACGTCGCGCGGCTCTGTGCGGCAACGGGATGCGCGCTGCATCTCGTCGCGCCACTCGGCTTTTCCATTGCCGATCGCGAACTCAAACGTGCGGGTCTCGACTACTGGGATGCCGTCGACGTGCGACTCCACGATTCGCTCGCCGCGTTTCTCGCGACGTGGACGGCGCCGATGTGGCTCCTCTCCACGCGCGCATCGCGACGCTACGACGCCGCGCCGTTCGCCTTCGGAGACGCGCTCGTTTTCGGTAAGGAAACGGCGGGTTTGCCGGATGCCATGCTCGCCGCACATCCGACACAGACGCTCCGCGTGCCGATGCGCGAGGGTGCGGTTCGTAGCCTCAATCTTTCCACGACCGTCGGCATCGTCGCGTATGCGGCGCTCGCACGCCTCGGCTTTCCCGCACTTCGCTAATGTCGCGCACCGACGCCGCGACGACCCTGGACGAACTCGCCACACGTATCGAGGCCTGTGAGCGATGCCCCGAACTTCGTGCGTACTGCGCGCAGATCGCGATGGAAAAAAAACGCGCGCATCGCGACGAGACCTATTGGGGCCGGCCCGTTGCGGGATTCGGCGATCCCAACGCGCGCGTGCTGCTCGTCGGGCTCGCACCCGGTGCTCATGGTTCGAATCGCACCGGACGTATGTTTACGGGCGATGCATCGGGTGTCTGGCTCTATCGCGCGCTCTATCGCGCGGGCTTCGCTAACCAGCCGGAACAGCGCGATCGCAGCGACGGAATGATCCTACACGATGCCTTCATCACGGCCGCCCTGCGTTGCGCGCCGCCGGGCAATATGCCGACGCCGGAACAACGCGACCACTGCTTCCCGTATCTCGTCGATGAGTTGCGCGCGCTCGACGACCTGCGCGTCGTCGTCGGGCTCGGTGCGATCGGCACGACGGCGGCGCGCGGCGCACTCATCGCGGGAGGCTATCGGTTCGAAGCGCGACACGCGTTCGGCCACGGTGTCGAGAGCACCGCGACGCACGAGACGGCCGCTTCGTTAACGCTGCTCTCGTCGTATCATCCGAGTCGCCAAAATACGAATACCGGCGTCCTCACCGAAGCGATGCTCGACGCTATTTTTACCCGTGCCCGGAGCCTCACCGGGCGGGGGTAGAGCGGCTCACGCGCAATTCAAAAACGGCGCGCCGCCGAGCGGCACGATTTCGATTCTCTTTAGCGATCATCACGTGTATTCGCTCCCCGATCATTTCAGAGCGAATCGCGTCCTTACCGCGATCGTTCGCAACAATACGATCCTCGTACCGTCGCGCTCGGCGACCTCCGCGTTTTTGGGCAATCTTCACGTCGATCTCGGCTAGGCGGGCGAACGCACGAACTCGACAACCAACGCACCGTACATCAGTTTAGGACTGTACGTTTAGACGGGACGAGCCCACACGCGAAGCCGAGGAAGGTCGCCTGCATCGCAACGGGTCTCAAGCGAGATCGCTGCTAGAGATGCGGGGCGCTTGCCGCGACGGGCGCCGGAGCGCGGCGCAGTTGCAACCCGACGTCGCGTAGCGAAACGTCGGGCACGGATGACGGGGCGTCCATCATGAGATCGCGCGCGACTTGGTTCTTCGGGAACGCGATGACGTCGCGAATCGACGTCTCACCACAAGCGAGCATCGCGAGACGGTCGATGCCCCACGCCATCCCGCCGTGCGGCGGCGCGCCGTAGCGTAAGGCTTCCATGAAGAAGCCGAAGCGATCTTCGATAATCGTATCGGAAAGTCCGAAAACTTCGAAAATTCGTTTCTGAAACGCGACGTCGTGGATGCGGATCGAACCGCTTCCGAGTTCGAACCCGTTGAGAACGAGATCGTAATGTTGCGCGCGCATCGCGAGCGGATCGCTTTCGAGCAGCGCTTCTTGTCCGGCGAGCGGCGCCGTAAACGGATGGTGCGTCGGAGCGATCGCCCCCGTCTCGGCATCGCGTTCGAAGAGTGGGAAATCGACGACCCAACAGAACGCGAACATCGCGGGATCGCGGAGTTGCAACCGATCGGCCACGTGGAGCCGTAGCTTCCCCGCAACGTCGGTCGCGAGCGCGCGTTCGCCCGCAACGAGCAGAATCGCATCACCGACTTCGGCGTTGCAGAGCTCGCGAAGCGTCGTTACCGTCGCATCGTCGAGCAACTTTTGAATCGACGATTTCCAGCCGTCGGCCGCGTACGTCACGTAGATGAGACCGCCCGCACCGAAGCTCTTCGCCGTTTCCGTGATCGCGTCGAAATCACGCCGCGAGAGCGCGCCGCCGCCGGGGTACCGCACCGCGGCCATCCGGCTCGCGGGATTGTTCACGTGATCCTTGAGGAAATTGATCGACGTGCCTTCGAAAGCGGCGTCGACGTCGCAGAGTTCGAGTCCGAAGCGCAAGTCGGGCTTATCGATCCCGAAACGTCGCATCGCATCGACGTGCGCGATGCGCGGGATCGGCTGCGCGAGCTCGAGTCCCAGCGCCGCTTTCCAGACGTGGACGATACACGCTTCCATGATGGCCATGACGTCTTCTTCATCGACGAAGGACATCTCGACGTCGAGTTGCGTGAATTCCGGCTGCCGATCCGCGCGCGAATCTTCATCGCGGAAACAGCGCGCGATCTGCATGTAGCGGCCGAGGCCGCCGATCATCAGGATCTGCTTGAGCAGTTGCGGCGATTGCGGCAACGCGTAAAACGTGCCGGGATGGACGCGGCTGGGCACGAGAAAGTCGCGCGCGCCTTCGGGGGTCGATTTGATGAGAACGGGCGTTTCGATTTCGAGAAAATCGCGGACGTCGAAAAAATCACGCATCGCTTTGACGATCTTGTGCCGCACGGTGAGGTTATGTTGCAAGCGCGGCCGACGCAGGTCGAGATAGCGATATTTCAGTCGTAAATTTTCATCGACGTCGCCCTCGACGTTGATCGGAAATGGCGGCGTGAGCGACCGCGAGAGCACCGCGAGCGACGAGACGCCGAGTTCGACCGTGCCTGTCGCGAGGTTCTTGTTCTCCGTTCCCAGCGGGCGCGCGCGAACGTCGCCCGCAACGTCGATGACGTCTTCGTTTCGCAGCGATTGCGCGACCTCGAACGTCGCCGCGTTCGCCGGATCGAAGACGATCTGCGTGATGCCGTCGCGATCGCGAACGTCGATGAAGACGAGCCCACCGTGATCGCGGCGACGGTTGACCCAGCCACGCAGGCGAACGGGCGTGCCGATATGCGCGTTGCCGATCGCACCGCACGAAACTGCCGTGGCGCTCACGCGCGCTCCAGTGCGTCCTTGACGCCGTTAAGATAGTGATACTGATACACGATATTGCGTGCGAGGCCGGGTTTCGCCGCACCGACGCGTTCGAGCGTCGCGAGCAATTTCGGTTGCTTCTTCACGACGTCGTGCAAGACGAGGGAGAGCGGGGTCATGCCGAGGTTCGCCTTCACGCCGAACGTCGGGTGCTTGCGGTAGAAGCGCACCGTGGAACGACCGGCGAGCTCCATCTTTTGCTTCTGCTCGTCGTAGGGCACGGGATGCCAGTGATAGTCGATCGCTTTTGGTTCGTAGACGATCGTGAGACCCGCATCTTGCAGACGATAGCCGAGCTCGAGATCTTCGTGACCGTAACCCGTGAAGTTTTCGTCGAACCGACCGACACGATCGAGATCGCGTTTCTTTACCGATGCGTTACCCGTCAGAAAATAGAGCCACGAGAGTTTGCGTCGCGCCATCGGATGGAGCGGACGACGTTCGTGCGGCTTATCGCGCAAGCGCTCGTAATCTGCAAACGAATTGACCTGGAGTTCCATCCCGACCACGGCGACCTTCGAATCGTCGCGATGATGTGCGAGATGGAGCGCGAGGAGATCTTGCGACGCGATGATGTCGGCATCGGTGAACATCACGACGGTCCCACGAGCGGCTTCCACCCCGGCGTTGCGCGCCATCGCGCGACCGTCGTAGGGACCCGGGAGATGACGCACGCGCGGGTGCTCGCGCGAGATCGCCGCGAGGTACTCCGCCGTCCCGTCGTTCGATCGCGAATCCGCGACCACGATTTCGTACCGGTCGGCCGCGAGCGTCTGCGCGAGCAGCGACGGGATGACGTGGCGCAGCGTATCGAGCCGGTTGTAGGTCGGGATGACGACGGTCAGATCGAGATCGTTCATGTCCGTTGTAAGAGGCTACCGACGGCGGCGACGATCTCGTCGCGCGAAGCGGCGAGATCTTCGGATGCGTCGGTTGCGGGCTTGCGCAAGCACACCGACGGGACGCGATACGGCGACCACTCTTGCGAGCTGAGGTGAAAGAATCGGTGTTCGAAGAGAACCACGGTCGGCCTGCGCACGGCACTCGCGACGTGCGTCGCACCCGTATCGACCGTGAGCACGAGCCGGCTTTTCTCGAAGGCCGCCGCCCACTGCGCGAAGGTGAGATCGCCCACGACGAGATCGGCAACGCCCGCAACGCGGAGCGCGGCTGCACCCTCGCGCGCGTCGTCGCCATACGTCACGACGATCGGGACCCCGAAAACGCGGAGCCGTTCGACGAGCGCGATCGTGCTGGCAATCGAACTCCCGTCGCGCAGCCAGCGCGCACCGAGTTGAAAAGCGATCGCGCCGGCCGGGATCGCCGCGACCGCACGTCGGTCATCGCCCGAGATCGCGATCACGAGATCGCGCACGAGCACCCGCCCACCCGCGAGCGTTACGAGATCGAGCACCTGCTCGACTTCGGGGCGCACGCGGTACCCCGGCCGCTTCTCACAAAGCGCGGGATCCGCTTCGGAGACCGCGAGTCGCGTGACGTAGAGCCCGGCCGTAAGGCGCGCGAGATACCGCCGCACGTAGGTATACCCCACGCGGACGTGCGCGCGCGTCGCGGCGACGAGGGCGAAATCGGCCGCGCGCGGGGCGAGTGCGATCGCGAGATCGCAACGTCCACGGAAACTTCGACCGAGTTCGGTTGGCGAGCCGCCCGTCGGCAAGATCGCGACCGCATCGACGTCGGGATTACCTTCGACGACGACCGCGTTGTACGCACTGCATGCGATCGTCACGTGGGCCTGCGGCCACGAGCGCCGAACCGACGCGATCGCAGGCGTGGAGAGGATGAGGTCGCCGACGCGATCGAGTCGCGTGAGGACGATGTTCACGCGCTATATCGCAGCGTTGCGGGTGCGCGACACCGCGTCGAGTTCGGCATAATAGGCTTCGCTTGCGAGTGCACGCGCGGCGGCGAGTTCGCGCGCGTCGAGGGTTCGGTCGAGATCGAGCGGACCGACCCGCGCTTCGAGCCGGGCCATCGTGCCGAGCATGCGGCGCGCGCGATGATAACTCCGCCGCAACGCATCGTCGCCCGTCGCGAGCACGACGCGCCAATTATCGTACCGTTCGCGTAACTGGACCGCCGTCCGCGCCTGCGCGCGCGCTTGACGGACCATGCCCGCGACGTTGCCCGAACGCGGACGTGGCTTATGATGGAAGGCGACGGCGAATCGGTTGAAGACGCCACGCACGCCCGCATACCGCAAGCGCAAGCCGAGTTCGATATCTTCCCACCCATATTCGCGAAACGCTTCGGTGAAATTTCCGACGCGCCGCAACATCGGGAGCGGTACGGAAACGTTGGACGTCCAGAAAAAATTGCCGGAGTAATTTGCGAGCGTCCACGACGGGACGGGCAAACGCTCGAAGCTCTCGGTGTTGATGACGGCACCGCGCACGATGGCGAAGGGATGCGCGGTATCGGAGCGCAGATGTTCGGCAACGAACGGCGGTGTCGGCAAGACGTCGTCGTCGATGAAGATGATCCGCTCGCCACGCGCGCGCGCGATCCCCGCGTTCCGTGCGCGTGCGAGACCGGCATTGGGTTGATCGACGACCGTGAACGCGCATGTCGCGCGCGCACGCGCAGCCGCGATCACGTCCGCCGTCCCGTCGGTCGAGCCGTCGTTGACGAGCACGATCTCGTAGTCGCTCGGACTTTGGGTCTGCTCGAAGCACGCGTCGAGCACGCGACCGAGAAGGTGCGCGCGATTATAGGTACAGAGCTGAATCGTCGCGCGCATCAGAAGATCTTCGCCCCATCGGGCACGTCGCGTTCGAGCGCGGCGAGCACGACGTTGCCCGACGCGTCGTTCGCGCCGAGGACGAGCACCTCGCTCGCGAACCCCGCGATACGTTTGGGCGCGAAGTTCACGACGGCGAGGACGCGCCGCCCCACGAGCGTTTCCGGCGTATAGTTCGCGACGATCTGCGCACTCGTTCGGCGCGTGCCGATCGTCGCTCCGAAATCGAGCGTGAGCCTATAGGCGGGCACGCGTGCCTGCGGAAACGGCTCGGCGGCGACGATCGTCCCCGCGCGAATGTCGAGCTTCGTAAAATCCGCGTAGTCGGCCGGCCGACGTTCGCTCAACTCTTGCATCACGCCGGCGATTCGGGTCCGCGCGCGAGCAGCCCGCTCGCCGCAGCGACGACGGCGCCAAGATCGAGCGCGGCGATGCACGCGAAATCCGGGCACGTCTCTTTGCGATGCCCCGGCGGACACGGATACGACGCGCGAACCACCGCCGTCCGCGCTCCGAGCGGTGCCCAGCGATCGGGCTCGTCGGATTGCAACGCGAAGATGCCCACCGTCGGCGCGCCGACTGCCGCCGCGACGTGCATCGGCCCCGAATCCATCGCAACGACGAGTCGCGCGCCTGCGGCGAGCGCGCCGAACTCCGCAAGCGACGTGCGGCCGCCGAGCGAGACGGCATCGCCCGCGTGCGCGACTGCATCGGCGATCGCGCGATCCTCGCCGCCACCCGTCACCACGACGACCGCGTCGAATGCCGCATGCAACGCGCGCGCGAGTTCGCCCAAACGCGCGACGGGCCAGCGTTCGTGCGCGGCTGAAATCCCACGCGTCGGATGCAACACGACGTACGGTGCCACGATACCGACCTCGGCGAGCGTCGTCGCGAGCGTCGCGCGCGCCTCATCGGCGACGTAAAATTCAGGTATCGCTTCCGGCGCATCGCAATCGATCGCGCGCGCGTAATCGAGCAAGACTTGTGTCCAATGCGCCGTGCTGTCGCCCGTCTCGCTGCGCACCACGACGCGCTGCGTGAAGAGCCCGCTGTAGAGGCGACGTGCTTGCCCGACGCGCACCGGCACGCGCGCGACGTACGGAAGCGCCGCCGAGCGCAGCGTCGCCCACGTCGTCACCGACGCATCGAATTCGGCGCGCCCGATCTGCGCTGCCATCTCGGAAAACGGCAGATCGTCCGTCCACACGTCGGTAAGCAACGGATGCGCGGCAAGGACGTCGCGATGCGCGGGCGCGGTGAGCGCGACGACGCGATCGTATCGCGCGTGAAGTGCGCGCATGACGGGCGTCGCGAGCAAGACGTCGCCGATGCCGCCGCCCGTGCACAGAACGAGCGCACCGCTCATGCGGCGAGCAGATCGTCGAGCGCATCGACGAGCACGCGCGCCGTCGCCGCGGCATCGCGCGCGGGATCGAGCACGATCGCCCGATACGGCGCGGCCCACGGTGCCCAGCGTCGCACGTCATATGCCGTCGATGCGTTCGATGCGAATGCATCGACCGTCGCGATGCCCGTCATCCCGGCGACGTGCGCGGCACCGGAATCGCCCGTGACGAGCGCGCGGGCGGAAGCAATCTGCCACTTCCACGCGCCGAGATCGCACGCGCCGTGCGTCCGCGCGTCGCTCGCGCGCGCGATTTCGCGCACGAGGCCGTCGTCATCGCCGAGGACGAGCACGTCGTCGCCGCGCGCGCGCAGCGCCCGCGCGCACGCCACGAAGGCATCGCGATCGAGACCGGCAGTCGCGAACTTCTGCGAAACTTGCATCGCGATCGGCGCCTCCGCGCGATCGCGCGCATCGGGCTTCACGCAATCGCCGATGACGAGCGCGCGAAGCCGCGCGACATCGCGCGTGGGCGCGTGCTCGGAGACGAGCTCGGCGCCGAGGGCGAAGATCGTCTCGACTTCGTGCGCGCGCGTGCGGCGCGCGGATGCGGCGCGTACGACCGCCCGCGTCAACATCGTACGGACGTGCAGTGATTTGAGCGGCTTGCTCGCGCCGTTGATGAAACCGACACGCACCGCGATGCCCGACTCGCGCACGAATTCATACGCGCTGAGTTCTTCTGTCGCGATGAGCGCCACATCGTACGCAGCCGCCCGCACCTCGGCGAGCGCTCGCGCCCGCGAGGCCGGCGTCGCGCCGTGCGCGGGCCACGGGATGCGATCCAGGACGTGCACCCGCGCGAAGACGTTCGGTGCGAAGGCGTCTGCATTGTGCCTGCCGAGAACAGCGCTCACGCCATGCCCCGCCGCGAGTAACGCTGCGACGAGCGGAGCGCAGGCCAACGCGTCGCCGAGTCCGTCCTCACGGACGAGCAGAACGTTCACGCGTCGCGCGCGGCCGAGCCGTCGCGTTCCGATACCAGCGCTTCGCGTAGCGCGATGCGATAGCGACCGTCGAGATACTGTCCGCGCGCGACTTCGCGCAACGCCGCGGGTGCGCGCTCGTTCGTCGCGAGTGCGAGAAAACGATCGAGCGACCACGACGGGGCGAACAACGTCGATCGCACGAGATTGAATCCGTACGCGCCCGTGGCGAGTTTGGTGCGCAGGCTTCCGTTCTTGTGCAAGAGTCGTGCCGCCATGCGCCCGCGTTCGACCGTCTTTTGCACGACGGTTTCCAGCGTTTCCACGTGCGGCGGCTTGATGTGCCACAGAAACGCATCCCACGCGAACGCGCGCGCGACACCGCTCTCGCGCAAGCGCAAGCCGAGTTCGGTATCTTCCCAACCGTAGAGCGTAAAGTTTTCGTCGAATCCGCCGACGGCATCGAACGCCGCTCGGCCGACCGAAACGTTGCACGTGCAGAAAAACGCACCCGAGTAATTTGCCAATGTCGGCACCGGTTGCGACGCGGCGTTCGCAACGTTGAGAATCGGTCCACCGACCACGCGGCCCACGCGCGCCGCATGTGCGCTCGCGTGCGCGAAAAGAAAGCGTTCGGGGAGCCGCACGTCGTCGTCGACGAAGAGCACGACATCGCCCGATGCCACGCGCACGCCCGCGTTGCGAGCCGCACCGCGATTGGGTTCGCCCGCAAAGACGTAGTGCAACGGATAGCGCGTCGTGCTCGCGCGATCGCCCACGAGCTGGGCCGTTCCATCGCGCGACCCGTTATCGACGACGACGACCTCGAATGCGGGCGCGTCGCGCTGGGCGTCGAGCGAGGCGAGCGCGCCTGCGAGCAGTGCTGCGCGGTCGCGCGTGGCGATCACGATCGATAGCTTCATGCGAGCGAACCGGTGCCCTCGAGTAACGCGTGCGCCATGCGCTCCGCCGCTCCGACGTGCTCCACGTAGAGCGCGCGCAAACGCGCGGCATCGTGCGTGCGTGCGACGTCGTCATCGTCGTAAGCGACGATGCGTCGTGCGATATCGCCGGGATAGAGCGCGCCGCGCATCTCGGGCATCAGCATCTCGCCCGTATCGATATTCGGTTGCGCGGTGAATGCGAAGCGTTTGTCGACGCCGACGACGATGGCACGTTTGAGCGCCATGCCGACGGCCGGAATGCGATCGAGATATTGCAACGGCCCGTTGATGACGACGACTTCGGGTGCGTTGAGCGGAACGCAAACGATCGTCGGCACGCCGAGCGCGGCGAGTTCGATACACTTCGTGCCGGGAAGCGTGACGGCCATGCGCGCGAAGGGCGCGTGACGCATCGTTTCGCGAATCACGGGGAAAACATCGCTTCCGTCTTCGGCCTGCAGTGCGAGCGTCGCGCCTTCGCCGACGACGCGACCACGCGCTCCCCAAGCATTACGATGCCCGCCGTGCGCGAGTGCGCGCTGTAGTTCGTCTTCATCGGTAAACGGCGAGATCGCGAATACCGCTCGCAACTCGGGCCGTAGTTTCCGTAACCGGAGCGCTGCTGCGAGAAAGAGCGGCACCATATTGGCGACCTCGTTCTTCCGCGTCCCGGGCATGAAGAGAATCGTGCGCGACGCTCCCTGGTCCGCTTGCGGCGATGGCGACGACGCATCGTCTTTTTGCGTGAAGAGCCCCGCCGCTTCTCCGAGTGCCCCGTCGATGGCGAGATTTCCGACCACATCGATGCGTTCGCGCGTGATGCCGAGCGCTGCGAATGCGGTCGCGTTCTGCGCATCGAGCGCGAACGCACGCGTCACCGCTTTCGCGTCGCTCTTGCGAGCGAACTTATACGCATACGCCGCCCCACCGAGCCGCGCGCGCACGCGTGCCGCATGTAAGAGATCGCCGCCGAGATACTGCACCGCATCCACGCGCTTCGGGAGCCGATCGAGCGATCGTCCCAGTGCGAAGCGCACGTATTCGCGCGGCGTCACGATCGTTGCGTTCGGGAAGAGGCGCCGTGCCACGACGGGTTCGCGACCCGTGGCGTAGTCGTCGGGAACGAAGACGAGCGTGACCTCCGTCTGCGGTGCGAGGCGATAGAGTGCCGTGACGAGCGGCCGCACCCACCCGGAAAATTCACCCGGACCGTTGCTCGTGATCGCGATGCGCACGGTATTAGCCGCCGTACCGGCGCCGGATCTCCGCGACGATATCGGTCGTGCTCTTCCCCGCAAGGTGCGGCGCGAGACGGATCTCGCCGCCGTGCTGCAAGACGACGATTCGCTCGGGCAGATCTTCGAGGCGATACTGCGCGCTCTTGACGTGCACGTTGGGTCGCAGTGCATCCAGGAGCACTTCGGGCGTTCGTTCGGAAAAACCAACGATCGCGTCGACGGAGCGCAAACCCGCGAGCACCGCCGCGCGATCGGCAAACGGCACGAGCGGCCGCTCCGGCCCTTTGAGCGCGCGCACGGATGCGTCGGCGTTGAGCCCGAGGATGAGCGCGTCGCCCTGCGCGCGCGCCCACGCGAGATACGCGACGTGACCCGCATGAACGAGATCGAAGACGCCGTTGGTAAAGGCGACGCGGCGGCCGCGCGCGCGCAGTTCTTCGCGGAAGCGCACCGCCGCTTCGAGCTCGAAGATCGGTGCCGAGACGAGATCACTCACCGTCGCCCGCTTCCACAAATGCGACGATCTCATCGGGCGAAGCCGTCGCGGTGCCCAATTTTTCCACCACGGCCGCTGCTGCAAAATTCGCGAGTCGCATCGCGCGATCGATCGGCGCGCCCGCCGCGAGTGCCATCGTCAGCACCGCGATCACGGTATCTCCCGCGCCGCTCACGTCGAAGACGGTGCGCGCGACCGCTGGAATGAGGAGCCGACCGCCATCGCGGCCGAAGAGCGCCATCCCGCGTTCGCCACGCGTGATGACGACGTAGCGACATCCCAATCGCGCGAGTAGCGCCGTTCCCGCAGCTTCGAGCGACGCGTCGTCTTTGATCGCAATGCCCGATGCGCCCGCGGCTTCTGCGGCATTGGGCGCGACGCACGTCACGCCCGCAAAAAGATCGATATTCTTCGGCTTGGGATCGGCCGTCACGATGTGCGCGGTGCTCGCCGCTTCGACGAGATCGCGCGAGAAGAGCCCTTTGGCATAATCGGAGAGCACGACGGCATCGTGATCCGCTGCGAGCTTCGCGACGATCGCACAAATACGTCCGCGATCGCTCGCACACAGTGGTTCCGACGACTCCCAATCCGCACGCACGACCTGTTGGTTATGCGCGACGATGCGCGTCTTTCGCGTCGTGGGGCGATCGTCGAGCACGATCGTGCCGCTGCGATCGACGCCCGCTTCATCGAAAAGTGCGAGAGCACGCCTGCCTTCCGCATCGTCTCCGACCGCGCCCGCGAACGACACGCGCGCGCCGACGGCGCGCAGATTACTCGCGACGTTTCCCGCCCCGCCGAGCGTGAAAGAATGATCGTGCACGGCGACCACGGGAACGGGCGCCTCGGGTGAGATCCGCGAGACGCGTCCCCACACCCATTCGTCGATCATAACGTCGCCGACGACGAGGACGCGCTTATCGCGCATCCGCTCGAAAAGATCGCGCGCGCCCGCGACCGCGAGGCCCTCACGCATGGACGTGATCGAGAAAGAAACGCACGCCTTCGCGAAGGGTTCGCGCGCGGTGAAGCGGGCTCGGGCCCGTATACGGCGACATTTCGTTGACGAGGATCCCCGGAATGCCGACGGCGACGGCGAGTGCGATATCGCTGCCGCGGTCGCCGAAGACGACGCTGCGCGCGAGATCGATTTCGCGCTCCGCGACCGCACGCACGATCATCCCGGGTGCGGGTTTACGGCAATCGCAGCCATGCTCGAAATGTGCGCAGTAATAGAACGCATCGAGCGACGCACCCGCCTCCGCGAGTTGCTCCGCGAGCGCGCGGTTGACCGCGACCACATCTCGTTCGCCAAAGTATCCGCGCGCGACACCCGATTGATTGGTGACGACGATGCGTTCGAATCCGGCATCGGCGAGCGCGACGAGCGCTTCGGCAACGCCGGGCAAAATCGCAATCCGCGCGGGGTCGCCGATGAAGCCCGAATCTTCCATCAAGGTTCCGTCGCGATCGAGAAACGCCGCGGGTCGCCCCACGCTAAGACAAACGCATCATTACGAGCCGTCGGTGCGCGATCGCTGCGGTAGGCCTGCGATCACGCATTGGCGAGCAACGCTCCTTCGACGAGATCGCAGACGATGTGCCCGAGGGTGATGTGAACTTCTTGAACGAGTGCGCTATAGCCGTCGGGACCGACGAGATTGATATCGGCCACGTCGGCGAGTTTGCCCCCGCCGTTACCGGTAAAGGCGATCGTCGTCGCACCGAGTTTTTTCGCTTCTTCGAGTGCGAGGATCACGTTTGGTGAATTCCCACTCGTCGTGAGTCCGATCACGACGTCGCCCGGATTGACGAACGCTTCGACCATGCGCGCGAAGACGCGGTCGTAGCCGAAATCGTTCGCGATCGCGGTCACGGCGGATGAGTTCACCGAAAAAGCCTCGGACGGTAAGCCGCGACGTTCGCGCAAAAAACGGCCCGAGAATTCCGCCGCGAGATGCTGTGCGTCGGCGGCGCTCCCACCGTTGCCGAGCCAATAGACGCGGCGCCCGGCGCTAAAGGCGGCGATGAGCGTACGCGCGATGCGCTCGACGACCGCTTCGTAGCGATCGGCATCGAGCAGCCCGCGGCGGTCGTCGAGCATTTCACGAAACGTGCGGAGCTCGACCGGAGCCGTCCCGGTTGGACCTACGGGTCGATCCAAAACATCTCCTCACCGAGTGAGACGAGGGCCCCGTTTTCCGGCAGGATGCGGCGCACGATACCCGCGTAATCGCTCGTGATTTCGTTCATGAGTTTCATCGCTTCGAGAATGCAGAGCACTTGACCGACTTCGACACGGGCACCGATTTGCACGAAAGAATCGGTACCGGGCGCGGGCGCGTCGTAAAAGACCCCGATGATCGGCGCCGTGACTTTTTTCGCGTTCCCCGCAACGTGCGCGGCGACGACGGGCGACGCCGTCCCGGGTGACTGCTCGTGTGCGCTCGAGGCGGGATGGGCGACGGGGGCGGCCACGCGATCGTGCGCGACGAGTTCGTAAGTGGCCTTACCGACGCGCACCGTAAGCGCATCGAGATCGTGATCGCGCACGATGGCGAGCATCGCTTCGAGTGCCTCGCCTTCGGTGATCTCGCTCATGCCGCAACCTCCGTCTCGATCGGCAACGCCCGATACCATGCGAGGAGACTCTGCGCCGCGAGTGCGTCGCTCCCGAGCGCGGGGAGCGTCTCTTGGCCGCGCGACACGAGATCGCGTACGACGAGCGTTCCATCGCGGACCTCGTCGTCGCCGATAATAATTGCGGCACGCGCGTGCGCGCGATCCGCCTTCTTGAATTGCGACGCGATCTTCGCATCGCCGTAATCGATCGTGATCGCGAGCCCCTCGCTAGCGCGGCGCAAAGCTGCGACGAGTGGGACCGCTCGCGTGCGCGCGGCATCGCCGAGCGCGACCACCGCGATGCCCGCGCGCGGCCCCGCGGCCACTTCGCCGCGTTTTTCTAAAATCATTAAGAACCGTTCCATTCCGAGAGCGAAGCCCACGCCCGGCGTCGGCGGACCGCCGAGCGATGCGACGAGCCCGTCGTACCGTCCGCCCGCACAGACCGTCGCCTGCGCGCCGAGATCGGTCGAAATAAATTCGAAGACCGTGCGCGTGTAGTAATCGAGACCGCGCACGATGCGCGTATCGACGTCGTATGGGATACCGATAGCATCGAGCAGCATGCGGACACGGGCGAAGTGCGCGGCACACGGTTCGCAGAGCACGTCGAGCATCGTCGGCGCCGTTTCGACGAACGGCCGATCTTGAAGTGCCTTACTGTCGAGGATGCGTAAGGGATTGCGATCGAGGCGCGACTGCGAATCGGCCGAGAGCGCGTCGCGATGCGGCTCGAAGTGTGCGACGAGCGCCTCGCGGTACCGCGGTCGACAGACGTCGTCGCCGATGGAATTGATCGACGCTCGGATACCGAGCCCGAAGGAGGCGAGCAGGTCGTGGGCGAGCGCGATCACTTCGACGTCGGCCTCGGGGCCCGCGAAGCCGAAGCACTCGACGCCGAATTGGTGCGCCTGGCGATAGCGGCCCGCTTGCGGGCGCTCGTACCGAAACATCGGGCCGACGTAAAAGAGCCGCTGCGGTCCCTGCGCGAGGAGATGGTGTTCGAGCACGGCGCGCACCACGGGCGCCGTCCACTCGGGCCGAAGCGTCAGCGAGCGGCCGCCCTTATCGGCGAACGTATACATCTCTTTTTCCACGATATCGGTCGTCTCGCCGACGCCGCGCACGAAAAGATCGGTCGATTCGAACATCGGTGTTCGAATCTCCCCGTAGCCAAACCGATGCGCGATCTCGCGCGCGCGAGCCTCGAGGGCTTGCCACCGCCCACTTTCGGGGGGATAGAGGTCTGCCGTTCCTCGCGGGGCGGCGATCTTTTCCATGACTTCCTTACTTCGTGTGCGAGCGATCCCTTGGCCTGGACTTCCCCGGGAGTGGCTCGCCCTTGCCCTCGCCTGTGCGATCGTCTCGCCGCCCGCGTTGCATGAGGCGCTCGCCGCCGTAGCCGGTACTCTCTTCGAAGCCGCCCCGTTTGTCCTTGCCGCAAGCCTCTTCCCGCGCGAGCGGTTTGGCGCTTCGGTCGCCGGGCTTATCGGCCTCATCGGCTGCGGTTGCCGCGGCTGCGGCATCCCCGGGGCCCTCGCCCTTCCCGCAATCGCCCTCTGCACGCTCTCGTTCGGGTGGCCGATCGCCCTCGCGCGCACGCTCGGCGCACTCGCCTTCGCCGCAATCTTGGACCTACGGCGCTCGCGAGCCCGGGGCCGCTCGCGCGAACTCGCGGAGCCCCGCGCGGCCGGGGCAGAGGGGCCGCAGCCCTTCGAAGCACTCGCGGACCTCATTCCCCCGACCCTCGCGGCCGTGTTGCTCCGCGACGTCGTCGCGCAGGTGGCGACGGTCATCGGTACGGCGCCACCCGCGATCGCAGCCGAGGTCGCGATCGGCGCGCTTTTGGGATGGATGATGCCCTGCGCGACGGCGGGCATCGCGGTCGCGGCGGCTTTTCACGGCCCCGCTCCCGCGGTCACGGTCGGCATTCTCGTCACCTGCGGGATCGTGGGCCACGCGCGCCATCCGGACACCCTCCCAGAACCGATCGATCGCGTAACGCAGGCTCCGACCGACGCGCCAAAAGGTGCGCGATTGGGCTTTGCGATCATCGGCATCGCGCTCGTTGTCGTTGCCTGCGGCGGCGCGACGGGATTCGTCTCCCCGCGACTCGGCCTGCTCCTTTGCATCGGCAGCGCGCTTGCAATCACGTGCGCCGTTCGGCCGCTCTCCGGGGTTCGGCTGCGTTGGCTCGTCCCGCTCGTGCTCTTCGGGTCGATCGTGGCCGGTTCACCGCCGCCGACCCCGAGCGCCGATGCGACGTCGCTCGAGGATGCCTTTCCCGGTGAATCGCTCGCTTTTACCGGCCGCGCGCACCGCAGCAACGGCCACACGTTTCTCGAGCGCCCGACGATTACGTGTTGTCGGATCGACGCGCGGTCGGTCGCGATCGAACTCGCTGCGACGCTCCCCGTGGCTGCCGGCACGTGGATCGCTGCGACTGGAACGCTCGTACGTGACGTCGACGGGCACCTGCGGCTCGCGATGGGATCGTGGCGCGCAATCGCACCTCCCCACGATCCTTTCGCGTATCGTTGACGCGTCTGCCCCCGCCTAGAGAACGGCTCCCGCTCGCGGCTCCAAAAGTTCGACGGGAATACCGTTGGGGTCTTCCACGAAGGCGATCGCCCGCGAGCCGCCCGGCGACTTTTTCGGCATCTTCAGAATCTTGACGCCCTGCGCTGCCAAACGATCGATGACGTCGACGAGATCGCCATCGACTTCCAGGGCGAGGTGTTCGTAGCGGTTGCCGAGCGCGTACGGCGGATGATCCTCGAGGTCGTATACGAGCTCGATATACGAGCTCCAATCCGCGCCCACGAACGCCATATCCGCGTTGCCGGCATAATGGAGCGGACCGTCGAGCAGTTTAAGGCCGAGCTTGGCCGTGTAGAAGTCGATCGACGCCGCCATATCGCTGACGAAGATCGAAGTATGCAGATAGCGTGACATACGCCCGGGTTTTCCCCTCCGGCGCGGGCTTATCCGGCGTGTGCGCTCCGCGGGCAACGACGCAAGCTGAAGGCCCGTTATCATATGAGAAGAGAGCCGCTCGCGCCGAGTCCGAGGATCCGCTCATGTCGCAACCCTCCGTCCGACTGCCCTTTGCCATCGCTGCCGTCGTTTTCGCGGCGGCGCTCGTCGCCGCGATGCCTTCCGTCGCGCGAGCCGACGATCCCACCGGTGTCGCGCGCGTTCGCGTGCTCCGTGGCGACGTCGATCTCAAGCGCGCCGATTCCGGCGACACCGTAGCCGCTGCGATCAACGCGCCGATAACGGTCGGCGATTATCTCACGACGCATGCGGGAGCGCGCGCCGAAATCGAACTCGACTACGGCACCGTCGTCCGCGTCGCCCCCGAGAGTCAGCTTCGCTTCACGAAACTCGGGTCGAGCGATCACGTCGTGCAACTCGCGCGTGGCACGGCAGAACTTCGCGTCTATCGCAACAGCGGTGCGGGCGCGAGCATCGAGTCGCCGCTCGGGACGCTACGGGCCCAAGGCGTCGGCCGCTTTCGCCTGACGGTGAAATCCGACGGATCGACGGAGATCGACGCGCGCTCCGGAAACGCCGATGTCGTCACCGCGGTCGGCACGCAAACGCTCGCCAGCGGGATGTCGCTTGCGATCTCCGGTACGGCAGCCGATCCCGACGTGCGCGAAGTTGCCGCCTTCGCACCCGATGATTTCCATTACCTATGCTGCCGGCGTGAATGACAACCTCATTGGGGTTTGAACTACCGACTATATTTTACGCGCGACCCAGAGCCGCACATTTCCGTTTTGTTCTTCCCCCCGGATCTTCATCGTAGTTGGATTGACCACAACCATCGTGGTTACCGAAACGACCTTGCCTTTTGCGGTATCAGTCTCGACGATCGTCATTGGCGCAGTGCGCCGTAGCGAAACCATTGTCCCGTCACGGTCGCCCTTGATCGGCACCGCAGGCCCGCCGATGCGGGCATCATACGATTCGCCGGTGCCCTCGTTCACATGCAGCACCCCGTCAGTTTCCTTCATTGTGATTGTCAGGAGAGCCTCGTCAGCTCGCTCAATCTTGGCGTCCTTCCAAGTCCCAGAGGCCGCATGCGAGCCCTTCGGGGCCGCGGCGACGCGGCGCTCCAGTTTCTGACTCGTGGCAACCTTGCCGTTAGCTCCGACTTCATGCGAGGTCACTCGCAACGACTTGCCATCCGGCATTGCCGCAAGTGTGTAGGTTGCAATCGTTTGGCTCCTCTTCATCCACTTGGTGAGAACAGTGCGCGAGTCGACTACCCTAACTGACACGGCATCCACACCTTCACTAGCGGGCACAGAATGTGGCTTCCCATCGGCGCTGAGGGAGAAAGGCGGGGTGCAGCTCGCGCACCGATATACTCCGTTGCTGATGCTCCAAACTCTGGCGCGCGTGTTCAATTGAGTTAAGCCGACTTCGGCTTTCCAAGTGCCGTCAAAAGGTCCCGCGGTTGCGGGCACGGCAATCGCCAAGCCCAGTACGAACATCACTTGCTTTATCATCGCTGCATCCCCTCGAGCGCGCCTGTGAACCGAGGTGAGAAAACTGCACTCACAGGATGGTTAAGTGAATCGTGCCACGGAAACCACAATGTCCGTTTTCCACCCAGTTCGGGGCGTTCCCGGTGACGATGGCGGACGCCGCAAGCTGCCAGGCGGCTTTCGCCCCAGAGTTGAAATTGAGTCGTTTGCCGACGGGTAGCTTCTGGCTACCTTGTACCGGTATCGGCCGTTCGATGTGGCGACGATCGCGCCTGCTTTGTCAGTCCAATGCTCGTGAAACTCAGTTGTCAGTCGAACGCCGATTGTTGCTCCTGAGTATCCAAGCGAACCCTACAATCGATATACCGATGAAAAACCCCATAGCTCCATCCATCACATAGTCCGGAGCGTGGATGCTCCCGTCGCATCCGCCTTCGCCCACTTCGAAGCTCCGCTCGGTACCGTACCTTTTGCGATCGCGCGTTCGCGCGTTCGCGTTGCCGCACGCGATTCGTTTCCGCACGAATCTTCGCTCGTGCCCTCGGCGCGAGCCGTCGCGCCGACGCTTTCGTCGCCATGGGATCGCTTCAAGAGCCGACCGATCGTTATCATCGACAACGGTGCGACGCGCGATCGAACGTCGTCTTCGAATACGTCGAACGACGAGTCGCGGGCGCTCACGACGCATGCGGATACGCGTGTCCGCATCGATCGCACGCAGACGTTCGATGGCGCTTCCACCTCACGCGGCGTCATCGTCGTCCCCCAATCGCCGAGCTTCCCACGCAGCGTTTCACCGCGCACCATCGTCGAGCCACGCGCATCGACCGTCCAGCAACGCAGTGACGCGCGTGTGATTCACACCACGGAAAACGGCGGTTATGAGCCATCTGGAAAAAGGGGCATCGCACATCGGTAAGAACCCGCGGGTATGCCACGTACCGCCCGATTCATTCGAGCGGCGCTCGTATGCGTGATCGTTCTTCTTTCCGCGCTCCCCGCGCGTGCCGAACTCACATCGCCTGCGACCGTCCCGAACTCCGCGTACGCGACCGTTATACGATCGCTTAATCCGAGGATCCGCGAGGCGCAGAGCCGTGCCTACGCAGACGCACTGCTCGCGAGCGCCGAACGACTCCACGTCGATCCACGACTCGTGATGGCCGTCGTTACCGTCGAATCGAGCTGGAACGCGCGTGCGGTGTCGTCGAGCGGCGCGCGCGGACTCGGACAATTTCTACCCTCCACGGCACGCGATCTCGGCGTCGATACACGCTCCGCACGGAGCACGCTCCGCGGCGTGACGACGTATCTCCACCAACTGCTCTCGATGTTCCACGCGTCGCGCAATGCGATGCGCTATGCGATTGCCGGGTACAACGCTGGCCCCTTCGCCGTGCGTACGCGCGGCATTCCGCACGACGGCGAGACGCCTCGCTACGTTGCCAAAGTGCTCTCGACATTCCACGCACTGCAGCGACGCCTCTCGTCGCACCCGACACCGACGGAAGTTGTCGCCGTACTCGATCAAGCTGGGACCGTCGAACGCGTGCAGGCGGCGTACTGGGGCTCCGCACCGCTGCGATAACCCTTCGTCGCTCGAAGGCGAACACTTTACCTACGAACTAATGTAAGAAGTAACGGTACGTCGAAAATACGAGCGCGATACCGCGCGCGTCGGCAGCGGCGATCACTTCGGCGTCGCGGATCGACCCTTCGGGTGCGATGATGGCCGTGCAGCCCGCGTCGACTGCGGCCTCGAGGCCGTCGGCGAAGGGGAAAAACCCGTCGCTCGCGCACGCGGCACCCGCGGCAAATTCAGCCGCACGTTCGCCCGCAATGCGGACGGCACTCACGCGATTGGTTTGGCCCGCACATATCCCGCGCGTGATGAGATCGCGCGCGACCACCACGCCGTTGGATTTGACGTGTCGCACCACGTCCCACGCGAAGCGCAGATCGCGCCACTCGTTTTGCGTCGGCTGACGTGCCGAAACGACGCGCCACGTTTCGGGCGCAGCTTCGGGATCGTCGTTCTCTGCGAGCACGCCGCCGAGAGCGCTGCGCACGCGCAATTCGCTCGCAAGGCGTTCGGGAAGACGTACATCGTAGCGGATCAAACGCAGGTTTTTCTTGCGACGTAAGCGCGCGAGCGCGTCATCATCGAATGCGGGCGCCGCAACGATCTCGAGAAAAAATTGGGCGAGTACTTCGGCCGTCGCGAGATCGACGGTACCGTCGAGGGCGATGATGCCCCCGAACGCCGAAACGGGATCGGCCAGCAACGCATCGCGCACGGCGTCGATCGGCGCGTCGCGCTCGGCAACACCGCACGGCACGGTATGCTTGACGATTGCCGCACGGACGACGCCCGCCGCCGAGTCCGGCACCGCGCGCACGAGGAGACGCAGCGTCGCGTCGAGATCGAGCAAATTATTGTACGAGAGCGCCTTGCCGCCGAGTTGTTCGGGAAGCGATTCCGTGCGCGCGAGATAGAACGCCGCGCGCGATTGCGGATTCTCGCCATAGCGTAGCGGCGTCGCGAGCGGAATCGTGAGTGCGAGCGAGCCCGGGAGCTCGCGTGCGAGCGAGCCCGCCTCGAGATAGCGTGCGATCGAGGAATCGTATTCCGCGGTACGTTCGAACGCGCGCGTCGCCAGACGCCGGCGTGTCGCGTGATCGAGTTCGCCATCAAGATGCTTCGCGACGAATTCGTACTGATCGGGATCGACGAGGACGGTGACGTTGTCGAAATTTTTCGCAGCCGCGCGAATGAGCGCGACGCCACCGATATCGATCTGTTCGATCGCTTCTTCCAGCGTCGCGCTATTTCGGGCGACCGTCGATTCGAACGGATAGAGATTGACGACGACGACGGAGATCGTCGGCACGCCGTGTTCGCGTGCCTCGTTGACGTGCGCTTCGTTCTTGCGATCGGCGAGGATTCCGCCAAAGACGCGCGGGTGTAGCGTCTTCACGCGACCGTCGAAAAGCGCGGGGAAACCGGTAAGTTCGCCGACATCGAGCGCGTCGATGCCGTGCTCGATGAGATGCTTGCGCGTACCACCCGTTGCGTAGATCGGCATGCACCGCGCCGCGCACGCACGGGCGAGTTCGACGACACCCGTTCGGTCATACACCGAGAAGAGAGCGGCGGCGCGAGCGTCAACGAGCAAGTGCTGTCTCCAAGGAGCGTTCGGATTCCGATCCAATCGGCGTAAGGTCGGCTGAGATGACGGTCGAGATTCCGGGCTCGGCCATGGTCACGCCGTACATACGTTGCGCGAGTTCCATCGTTTTTTTGTTGTGCGTGACGATGAGGAGTTGCGCGCTCGAGCCGACCTCGCGCACGAGTTGCGAGAAGCGCTCGACATTCGCGTCATCGAGTGCGGCGTCGACTTCGTCGAGCAGATAGAACGGCGACGGCTTGACGCGGATGAGCGCGAAGATCAGCGCCGAGGCCGCCATCGCACGTTCGCCGCCCGAGAGCGTCGTGAGCGGCATCATGCGTTTCCCCGGCGGCTGGACGGAAATTTCGATGCCGGTCTCGCTGAGTTTCTCCGGATCGGTCTGCCAAATCTTCGCTTGACCGCCGGGAAAGAGCTGGCCGTAGACGTCTTCGAAAGCAACTTTGACGAGGGCGAAGGTCTCGTTGAATTTTTCTTGGCTCTGCAATTCGATCTCGGCGATCGATGCAAGGAGCGTCTCGCGCGCTTTCGCGAGATCGTCGAGTTGTTCTTTGAGAAAACGCTCGCGCTCGACGAGTTCTTCGATCTCGGCATCGGCGTTGAGATTGACGTTTTGCAGTCGCGCGAGTTCGTCGCGGAGGCGCGCGATCTCGGGCGCGCAATCGCCGTGCTCCGTCGCGTGCCGCATTTCGACGTCCGCGCATTCATCGGCCGTCGCGGGATTCTGTGCGAATTGCGCGGTGAGCATGCCGAGTTCGGCGTCGATCTCGGCGAGCCGCAGACGACCGCCCTCGCTCGCACGTGCGGATTCACGTTCGGCGTTTTGCGCGAGCCGGAGATCGCTCTCGAGCCCCTGCGCGGCCGCGTGCGCTTCGTCGCGTTCGCGGCGTGAGGAAGCGTCGCGCGCATCGACGTCCGCGACGCGGTCGCGTGCGATCGCGAGCGCGTCGCTGCCTCCTTCGAGTTTGCGTGCCAGCGCGGCCAGCTCGTCGCCCATCGATTCGCGTGCGTGCGCGGCACGATCGCTATCGGCATCGAGCAAACCCAAACGTGCGCGCGCGCCGTCGCGCCGCGCCACGAGCGATGCGACGGCTTCGCGAACGCCTGCGATATCGGCCGCAACGGCGCGCTCGGCATCTTGGGCGCGCGCGATCGTGGCACGCGCTTCGACGAGCGATCCTTCGAGACGTTCGCGATCGGCATGCGCCGTCGTCGCATCGATGACGGGGCGATCGAGCATGGCGAGCTTTTCGCGCGCGGCTGCGGTCTCGGCATCGCGCTCGGTCGCGCGCCCCAAAAGCGTCGCGATCTCCGCGTCGATGCGCGCGCGTTCGGTCGAAAGCGTCTCCACGCGCGCGTAGGCGTCGCGTAGACGAACCGCGAGATCGCCGTCGCTGCGGTGGGTTTCGCTCCGGTCGCGAGCGGCTGCCGCGTTCTCTTCACTCGCCGCCGCCGTTTGGGCTTCCGCGGTTTCGAGTTCGGCGCGCAAACGCGGGAGCGCCTCGGAAAGCGTGCGTGCCTGCGCGCGACGTGAGAGGATCGATCGCTCGCGTTTATAACGGCCGCCCGTCATCGCGCCACCGCCACGAATCTCGTCGCCGTCGAGCGTCACGATCGCATCGCGAAAACCTTCGCCGCGAACGAGACGCACGCCGACGTCGAGCGTTTCTACGACCAGAATTCGTCCGATCAAAAACGAGACGATGCGCGCGTACATCGGCTTCGTCGGTTCGACGAGCGTGTGGGCATATCCGATCACACCGCGTCCGCGCGGCGCTTCGTTTGGATTGCGGCCGGATCGATCGGCGAGCGTATCGAGCGGTAAGAACGTCGCGCGACCGAGTTCGCGCGAGCGCAAGAACGCAATCGCGCGTTCGGCATCTTCGGCCGTCTCGACGACGATGTTCGACAACGATCCGCCGAAGGCGATATCGAGCGCGCGCGCGTAGGGTTCGTCGACGCGAATGAGATTGGAAACGACGCCGTGGATGCCGCCGAATTCGCCGCGTTTCGTCGCATCCAAAATCGCGCGCGTGCCCGGGACGTGGCCTTCGAGCGTGGCTTCGAGTTCCTCGATCGTATGCAGCCGCGCTTCGGTGCTCGCGAGTTCGCTCGTCGCCGTGCGATATGCGGCTTGGCCGTCGGCGAGTGCCGCTTGCGCGAGGCGCACGCGTTCGTCGGCGTGAGCGGCCGCCGTGCGTGCCGCGGTCGATTGTGCGTCGAGTACGGCGAGCGCCGCGCGCGCGCCTTGGAGATCGTGCGCGAGCGTGGCGACACGTTCGCTGCGTTTTTCCGCATCGCTTCGCAACGCGAAGGCTTCGCCTTCGACGCGTTCGTACTCGCGTTGCGCCGCCACGAGTTGCCCTTGACGTTGCGCTTCGCTCGTCGCATCGGCCGCAGCTGACGCTTCGGCTTCGCGTAGTGCGGTGAAAATCGCATCGAGTGCGGTCCGTGCCGTACCGAACGCTTCTTGCGCGGCGGCCTCGCGTTCGCGATGGTTCCCGAGTTCGCGCGTGCGTGGCTCGACTTCATCTTCGAGCGCCGCGACCGTCGCGTGGAGTTCCGTGCGTTCGGCATCAGCGCGATCGCGGTCGCCCGTGATCTGCGACGATTGTGCGACGAGCGCGTCGCGACGCGCGCCGACGGCAGCTTGCGAAGACTCACGCTCCGCGAGATCTGCACGCACCTGCGTCGCTTCCGCGCGCAGCGTCTCGAGCGTGCGTTCGCGCGTGTAAAGATCGGTGCGCAGCGTCGTGAGTCGCGCGTCGGCGGCCGCCGCTCGCGCCGCCGATGCGGTGCGTTCGGCTTCGTTCGCTTCGAGACGAACCTGCAAGGCCGCACGCTCGGTGCGCCGCGACGAACTCGCCCGTATGTACGAGAGAATCTCGAGATCGCGCAGCCGCGCGGAAGCTTTGCGGAAACGCCGCGCACGACGCGCTTGCGTTTCGAGCTCGGGGATGCGCGCCGAGATCTCTTGCAAGAGGTCGTTGACGCGGATGCCATTCGCTTCGGTCTGTTCGAGACGACGCAGCGACTCGTTCTTGCGCGAAAGAAATTTATTGATCCCCGCGGTCTCTTCGAAGAGACTTCGCCGCTCGGACGGTTTCGCCGCGAGGATCGCATCGATTTGACCTTGCGAGACGATGGCATACGATCCGGGGCCGAGCCCCGTGCCCATGAGGAGTTCGATGACGTCGCGCAGGCGCACGCTCTGACGATTGATGTAAAATTCCGAGTCGCCCGCGCGATACGCGCGGCGCGTGATCTGCACTTCGCTCGCATCGAGCTTCATCGCGCCATCGCTATTATCGAAGGTGAGCGCGACCTCGGCCATACCCAAGGGTTTGCGGCGTTCGTTTCCCGCGAAGATGACGTCTTCGGTTTTCGTCGAGCGCAGCGATTTCGAGCTCTGTTCGCCGAGCACCCAACGGATCGCGTCGACGAGATTGGATTTCCCGGCGCCGTTGGGTCCGACGAGCGCCGTGATTCCCGGCTCGAACGTCAGGCCGGTCTGTTCGGCAAACGTCTTGAAGCCGAAGATGCGAAGGGACTTTAGTTTCACGAATGCGGTCGTTTCGCAGCCTTACCACGCGCCGCCTCACCGAGCCCGGGTCGCTGCCGGACGCGTTTCTTTTTCGGTGCGGCCGCCGATGACGCGTGACCCGAATCGTCTTTCGCAAGCGAGAGCGCTTTGGGCGCGACGTCGTCGTAGCGTTGCGCGAGCAATGCGAGTGCGTTTGCGGCAGCCGCGCGCTGTGCCGCGCGCTTGGATGGGCCGCTGCCTTCGGCGCGCGTGTCGCCTTCGACCGTCACCTCGGAATGAAACGTCGGCTCGTGATCGGAGCCTTCGGCACGATCTTCGTATACGGGTACGGTTTTGTAGTGCCGTTGCATCCACTCTTGTAAGATCGTTTTGGGATCGTCGATCGTCGTGCCGAGCGCTTCGCGCGGCGCGATATGTTCCCGGTAGAGAAAGAGTTCGAGCGCCGTCATCCCACATTCGCGATGCAACACGGCGAGAAAGGCTTCGAAGGCATCGGCGAGCGCCGAGCGGCGCCGCGCCGCAGATTCACTCGCGTGCCCCGCACCGAGCAGCAGCAACGATTCGAAGCCGAGTCGATCCGCGGTCGCGGCGAGCGCGGAATCTGAGACGAGCGACGATTTGCGTAGCGCGAGTTCGCCCTCGGCTGCATCGGCGTACCGCTCGTACAGCGAGCGCGCGACACAAAATCCGAGCAATGCGTCGCCGAGAAATTCGAGCCGCTCGTTCGATTGCGGTGCCAGTTTCTCTTTGACGGCACTCTCGTGATAGAACGCCGCATCGAAGGCGTGCACGTCGGCATCGCGCGCTCCCGCGAGATCCATGAGCGACCGGATGCGTTGCCGCCGGGCTTCTCCCGCCATCGGTTAAGCCGTGTACTTTCCGAAGACGACGACGCTATTGTGCCCGCCGAATCCGAACGAACTCGAGAGCGCGATATCGACGTTGGCTTTGCGTGCCACGTTGGGAACGACGTCGAGCGTGCACAGAGGATCGGGGTTTTCGTAGTTGATCGTCGGCGGGATGATGCTATGGTAGATCGCGAGCGTCGTCGCGACACCTTCGAGCGCGCCCGCCGCGCCGAGGGCGTGGCCATGCATGCTCTTGGTCGAGCTGACCGCGAACTTGTGACCGCCTTCGCCGATGACGCGACCGAGTGCCGCGGATTCTGCGGGATCGCCAATCGGCGTCGAGGTCGCGTGTGCGTTGACGTAATCGACGTCGCTGGCTTTGATGCCGGCACAAACGAAAGACCGGCGCAGCGCGAGTTCCACACCGCCGCCGCTCGGGTCGACGGCGACGAGATCGTAGGCGTCGGCCGATTCGCCGTAGCCGAGCAGCTCGGCATAGATCCGCGCGCCGCGCGATGTCGCGAGCTCGAGGTCCTCTAAAACGAAGATCGCGGCACCCTCGGCGAGGACGAAGCCGTCGCGCTCTTTATCGAAGGGGCGCGATGCGCGCTCGGGCTCGTCGTTGCGCGTCGAAAGCGCCTTCATCGAGTCGAAGCCGCCCATCGCGCAATCGGTGATCGTCGCTTCGGAGCCGCCCGTAATCATCGCGCGTGCTTTGCCGTGCAAAATCATATCGTACGCGACGCCGAACGCGTCGTTGGAGGAAGCGCACGCGCTCGAAACCGCGTACATCGGACCGCGAAATCCGAAGCGCATCGAGATCTGTGCGGGCGCCGCATTACTCATGAGCATCGGTATAAAGAACGGCGTGATGCGCCCCGCAGTCCCAGCGGCGCGCGCTTTGGTGACATTATCTTGAATCGTGATAATGCCGCCGATTCCGCTCGCCACGACGACGCCGGTTTCATCGCGTAGGTCTTTATCTTCAGGAAAATTCGCATCCGCGATCGCTTCGGCTGCGGCTACGAACGCGAATTGTGCGTAGCGATCCATGCGTCGAGCGTCGCGACGGCCGATGAGAGCGTCGGCATCGAAACCTTTGACTTCGGCTGCAATCTGCGCTTTGAGGCCCGCCGCTTTCGCATCGAACGCGGTCACGCGCGCGACCCCGCTCTCGCCTGCGATCAAGCGACGCCAGAACTCTTCGCGCGTATTCCCGAGTGGCGTCACCGCGCCCATTCCGGTAATAACGACCCTTTTTTTCTCCAACCGATTTCCTTACTCGACCGCTCGCGCGTTTGCCGCGCCTCGCCCGCATGCCACACACCGCTCCCCGCGGACGCGAACGTACCGTTCCGACGCCCACCGCCTCCGAGGCCGACCGACGCGCGAAGGGCGGTCGAGATTGACCGCCCCAGAAAGCCTCTCAAACGTATGCTAACGACCCCGGCATCCCCTACAACGGCGAGGGGCGGGATCGTACCAGGGTTGCAGCCCGGCCACAAGCCTGGTATGATTCCCCGGCTATGTTCATGTTCGATCTGCAGCTCTTCGCATCGAAAAAAGGCGCGGGCTCCACACGCAACGGTCGCGATTCCAATTCGCAGCGTCTCGGCGTCAAGCGCTTCGGTGGCGAAGCGGTTCTCGCCGGGAATATCATCGTCCGCCAGCGCGGAACGAAGTTCTACCCGGGCCTCGGCGTCGGCATCGGGAAGGACGATACGCTTTTCGCGCTCGTCTCCGGCACCGTGACGTTCACGGAGAAGCGTAATCGCAAGCACGTCAACGTCATCATTCCGGCCTAGCGCTTCGCGCGTTTCGGCCCCGGGCGGACCAAGAGCCTTTGGGCTCTTTTCTGTTTTTGGAGCCGTCTCTGGCATCACGTTCGGTGGCCTCGGCTCCGAGGGAGCCCGGCACTAATGCAATTTATCGACGAAGTCCAGATCGACGTCAGCGGCGGACGCGGCGGCGACGGCATCATCGCTTGGCGCCGTGAGAAGTACGTCCCCGAAGGTGGCCCCGCGGGGGGCGACGGTGGTAAAGGCGGCGACGTCATCTTGCAGGCGACGCCCGAACTTTCGACGCTCATCGAATTCCGCTTCAAAAAGCAGTTCGCAGCCGACTCCGGGAAGCCAGGCGGCAACTCGAATAAGTCGGGCCGCAGCATGAACGATCTCGTGATCGGCGTGCCGATCGGCACGCTCGTCTATCGCATCGAAGAAGACGGCCGCGAATACATCGTCGCCGATCTCAGCGCCGAAGGCGAGCGGATTCGTGTTGCGCGCGGTGGTCGTGGCGGACTTGGGAACCAGCACTACGCGACCTCGACGCGCCAGGCGCCGCGCTTCGCCGAAAAAGGCGAGCCTCCGGAAACGGCGACGCTGCGGCTCGAACTCAAACTTATCGCCGATTGCGGCGTCGTCGGCTTGCCGAATGCGGGCAAATCGACGCTCTTGTCCGTCGCCTCCGCCGCGCGGCCGAAGATCGCCGACTACCCTTTTACCACGCTCGAACCGCAACTCGGCGTCGTGAGGCTGGGGCCCGAAGAATCCTTCGTGATGGTCGACGTGCCCGGCCTCATCGAAGGCGCTCACCAAGGCACGGGCCTCGGCGACAAATTCTTACGCCACATCGAGCGGACGCGCGTACTCATTCATTTGATGGATGGTGCGCTCGCACCCGAAGAGATTCTCGCGGCAAAGCACACGATCGAGGAAGAGCTGCGCCTTTGGAATCCCGCGCTCATCGAACGGCCGACCCTCTACGTCGTCTCGAAACTCGATCTACCCGATGCGAAAGCCACGTTCGAGCTGCTCAAAGAGACGATCCCGGGCCTTCGCGGCATATCGGCTGCGACGAACGAAGGCGTGCGCGAGCTGCTCTTCGCCGCGTTCCAAACCATTGCAGCAACGCCGATGCCCGAAGTCGTCGCACCCGACGCACCGCGTTTCGTCCTCACTCCGCAAGAAGCGTTCGTCATTAACGTCGATCCCGACGGAACGTATGTCGTCTCGGGCGATCGCATCGAGCGCCTCGCCGCGATGACCGATTTCGATACTGATGAAGGCCTCGCACACTTCGAGCAAGTCCTTACGAAGATGGGCGTCGACAAAGCGCTCCAGGAACGCGGAGCGCACGAGGGCGATACCGTGCGCATCTCGGAGTTCGAATTCGACTATTCATAGGATTCAAAGGCGCGTGCGCCTTTGAATCCGCCTGCTCGCGGGGGCGATGCATTTCAGTGAAAGGGAGCCCAGGGTGAGCGCGACGACGAAATTCTATAGCGGCTTCTTTCTTGCCGTCGCACTCGTCGTCGTCATTTCGTTCTACACGGGCTATCGCATGGGCGCGAGCCCACACATCACCCGGCACGCCGCCGTCGTGCAGCCGCGCGTCGCTCCGTGAAGATCGGTCTCTTCGGCGGGACGTTCGATCCCGTTCATAACGCGCATCTCTTCGTCGCAGAAGCCGCGCGCGTCGAGCTCGGGCTCGAGCGCATGATCTTCTTGCCGACGCGCGGTTCGCACTATCGCACGCAAACCGTCGCAACGGTCGACCAGCGACTCGCGATGTTGCGCGTCGCGCTCGCGCCAAACGCCCACTTCGCCCTCGACGATATCGACGTGGCCGATGATGCCACGGGCTACAGCGCCGACCTCATGCCACGCTTACGCGCGAAATATCCGAGCGACGAGCTCACCTTCGTCGTGGGCGGCGATTCGCTCGTCGATTCGCCCTGGCAGCGCTTCGATGTCGTGCTCGGCGCACTCGATGCATTTGCGATCGCACCGCGCGCCGAACGCGCGCCCGAGCGCGTCGATACCCTCCTTGCCACACTCGCACCGCACGAGCGCGCGAAACTCCACGTGCTCGATCTCCCCGCACTCAATGGCTCCGCGACCCTCGTCCGCGCACAGCTCGCGCGCGGTGGTAGCGTGCGCTATCTCGTGCCTGAAGGCGTGCGACGCTATATCGCGGAGCACGACCTCTATCACTCGGGAGAATCCGATGTCGATCGCTAAAACGGACGCTCCCGCATCGCTCGCGCAAACCGGCGGCGTGCAGATCGGCGGCGTCGCCGCAAGCATCCTCGCGCGAACCTATGGAACACCGCTCTTGGCGCTCGATAGCGACGTGCTCGCGGCCAATATCGCGTGCTTCGAAGCGCTCGTGCGCACGCATAAGATCGATGCGTGCTACGCGGGCAAAGCGTTGCTCTTCGTGGGCCTCGCGCGCCGCATTTGCGCGAGTACGCTCGGGCTCGACGTCTGTTCGCTCGGCGAATTACTCACGGGCGAAGCCGCAGAAATTCCGCCCGCGCGAATGGTCTTCCACGGTTGCGGCAAGACGCACGAAGAACTCGTCGCCATCGCGAGCGGCCGCGTCGGGCGCGTCGTCGTCGATCATCACGACGAACTCACCGCGCTCGCGAGCCTTGCCGATCCCGCGCGCCCCGTTCACGTGTTCCTACGCGTCAACACGGGAATCGAGGCGCACACGCACGCCTACGTGCGAACGGGCGGGGAAGAATCGAAATTCGGCTTCCCGCTTGGCGATGTCGGGGCTGCCGTCACGTTCGCGATCGCCTCGCCCGGCATACGACTCGTCGGGCTGCACAGCCATCTCGGGTCGCAGATCTTCGATGCGACGCCCTACGATGCGAGCTTGCCGATTCTTCTCGATGCATACGCGCGCGCGCTCCAAGCGGGAGCACCACTCACCGATCTCGTCCTCGGCGGCGGCTTCGGCGTCGATCCCGTCCCCGGCGGATCACGCTTCGACCTACCTTCCACCGTCGCGACGCTCGTGGCCGACCTAGCGGCGGGCGCACGCGCGCGTGGCATCGCCACGCCGCGTCTGGGTCTCGAACCCGGCCGCAGCATCGTCGCCGATGCCGGGACGTCGCTCTATCGCGTCGTCGCGATCAAACATCAAGGCGCGCGAAAATTTGCGATCGTCGACGGTGGAATCGCGGACAATCCGCGGCCCGCCCTCTACGGCGCCTATCACCATCCCACGCTTGCCAACCGCTCGACGGATGCGCCCGCGGAAGAGACGACCGTCTGCGGGCGGTCCTGCGAAAACGACCGTCTCGTCGTCGCCGCGCTTCCCGCCGATCTGGCGCCAGGCGATCTGCTCGCCCTCGGAACCACAGGAGCCTACACCTACAGCATGGCGAGTAATTATAACCGTTTTCCGCGCCCCGCGATCGCTTTTGCCGGAAACGGCGAACACACCCTCGCCGTCCGTCGTGAAGAATCGGCCGATCTTTTGCGCAACGACGTCCGATGAACGTTTGGCCAACACGCGTTCGAGCGGCATCCATCATGCTCGCCATTGGGTTCGGACTTTCGGCATGTGCGCAGAGCGCGACCGGCACCGGATCCGATGGCGTTGCGAGCGATAACGGTGCGGTCTACGATGCCTGGCGAGCGGCGCGTTCACACGTCGAAGTCACGGCGAATGGAAGCGTCGCGCGGATGCTCGGCACGCGCCTCGGACGCAGCGGCAACCACGAAGGTTTCTTGCTTCACCTTTCGGGATCTGCGGGCCGCGGTCTGACGATTCGCGTCGAAGACAACGTGGATCTCACGGGCCCGATTCCCTTGAACGAAGGCCAAAACGTGGTCGTTCGCGGGGAATATATCTTCGATCAGCGCGGCGGCATCGTGCATTATACGCATCGCGATCCGCGCGGGCGACACATCAGCGGATATGTGCTCGTCGACGGGAAATTTTACCAGTAGTTTGCCGATAGGTTTACAAAGACATTCGGCGTTCACTATACTGAACATATCGAGTTTTGTTTGCGCACATTACACGCAGTCGTACTTGCAAGCGCTTCACCGAGGCGTTTGGAATTGCTAACCTCACTCGGACTGGCGGTACGCGTCGTTCCGAGTGACGTCGACGAAGGAGAGCGTCCCGGGTATGGCCCTCGCGAACTCGCGGCGTTACATGCCGGAGCGAAAGCCGACGTCGTTGCCGGCCGCGAATCAAACGTGTTGATCGTCGCCGCCGATACGGTCGTCGACCGCGACGGAACCACGCTCGGGAAACCGCGCGACGCACGCGAGGCGGTATCGATGCTCGCCTCCCTTTCGGGCCGCGACCACGTCGTCCACACCGCCTACGTCGCCGTCGACACCGCGACGGGCACGCGCATTGCAACGTCGCAATCGACCACCGTGCGCTTCGCACGACTCTCCGCAGATGTCATCGAACGCTACGTCGCGACGGGCGAACCGATGGACAAGGCCGGCGCCTACGGTATTCAGGGTCGTGGCGCGGCGCTCGTCGAGCGAATCGATGGCGATTTCTACACCGTCATGGGCTTTCCACTCGGCGATTTCGTACGTCGCCTACCCGACCTCGGGTACGAACTGGCCGTGCGATGAGCGCGCTCCTTTCGAGCATCCGCTCCACCTTGAGCCCCGAGATCGGCCTCGATCTCGGAACCGCCAATACCGTCGTTTACGAGCGCGGTGCGGGTGTGATCGTGAGCGAGCCATCCGTCGTCGCGTATAACACGCGCACCGATGAGATCGTCGCCATCGGCCACGCCGCAAAAGAGATGGAGGGTCGCGCACCCGAGCGCATTCGTGTCGTGCGGCCGCTACAGCGCGGCACGATCTCCGATTTCCGCGCAGCGCAAACGATGGTCGCGCGCCTCGTCGATCGCGCGCTCGCGAGTCGGCCGCGCCTCGTACCACGGCTCGTCGCCTGTATTCCTGGTTGCGCGACCGACATCGAATGTAAAGCCGTCGAGCAGGCCGTTCGCGCCGCGGGTGCGCGCTACACGACCTACGTGCCGCAGGCGCTCGCCGCGGCCGTCGGTGCGGGGCTCGACGTCATGAGTTTGCGAGCGCAGATGATCGTCAATATCGGCGGCGGCACGACGGAGATCGCGATCATCGGGACGGCGGGTATCATCCGCATGTCCTCACTTCAACTCGGCGGCGATTTCTTCGACCATGCGATCGTCCAGAAACTCCGCACCCAACGCTTCATCATCGGCGCGCAAACGGCCGAGCGGCTCAAGCTCGAGCTCGGCTACGCGGGCCGCGCGCACGGCGAGCGCTTCACCACGATCAACGGCATCGATCAAAACGTGATGGCGCCGCGCTCGCGCGACATCAGTTCGGCGCTCATCGGCGAAGCGATGGAAGAGGGTATCGAACACATTTTGCGCGCGGTGCGCGCCGTTCTCGAACGTACGCCGCCCGATGTCGCCTCCGATCTCATCGAAAGCGGCATCACGCTCGCGGGCGGCGGCGCGCTCATCGCCGGCCTAGCAGCAGAAATCGGCGCGCGCACGAACGTTCCCACCGTCGTCGCTCCCAACGCACTCACGTGCGTGGCCCTCGGTGCGGGGGAAATTTTAGGCTCGGCGACGTTACTCGAACGTGTTCGCCCGCACGCGGACCGCGTAACGAGGTGGTACCAATCTTTACGTATCGGGATGAGAGAAAGCTTTTCGCCGTAATCGGTGCGGTCATCGTGGCCGCGCTAATCGCGCTCGTTCAAATCGACGCTGCGAAATCGGGGAAACCTAGTATCATCGCCATCGCCGTCACGAGCACCGCCGTCTTCGCGCAGAGTGCCGTCGCACGGACGGGCAACCTCGCGCGTGGACTCGGGCAGACCCTTGGCGATGCACCGCACCTCATCGACGACAACGCGCGGTTACGCGCGCGAACCTCCGAACTGCAACGCGAGAACGATCGCTTCCGTGAAACGCTCGCACAAGCGCCCGAACTCCGCGCGATCGCGATTGCGTCGGCAAACGAACCGGGGAGCATCGAGGCCACGACGGTCGGCTTCGACCCCGAGAATGTTTCGCGCACGATCGTGATCGATCGCGGAACGAGCGCGGGGGTGAAGCGCGACGATGGCGTCATCAATGCCGAAGGCGTGGTCGGTCGCGTGATCGATGCCACACCCGCTACGAGCACGGTCCTCCTCATCAGCGACGGCGCGAGCAAGGTGCCCGCCGTCGTTCAACGCGGTCGCTGGTGGGGCATCGCCACGGGCACAGATGGTCGCGTGCGCATGCAGTACGTCTCACAAGATGCCAAACTCAAGCTCGGCGACGTGGTCGTTACGGGTGCCGGGCGTTCGTTTCGCGCCGGTCTCAAGATCGGCACGATCGCGAAGATCGTGCATCCCGAAGGCGCGCTCTACCAGACCGCTCTCGTCGAACCCGCCGTTACGTTCGGGCGCATCTCGCGCGTCCTCGTCGTACCGCACTAACGTGATGGCGCGCGACCGCAGTCTCAAACTCGATTCCGACGGCGTCGCGCGGACGCGCGCGTTTTGGATCGCGAACAAGCCCGGCGAAACTGCGGCCCCCGCATTCACGCCCGACGCGCCGCTTTGGTCGGCCGTCGCGCTCGCGCTCGTCGTCGCATTACTCGTCCAATCATCGTTCGCGCCGATGCTCGCGTTTCGCGGCGCGACCGTTTCATTCATCACCTTACTTGTGGCATGGTACGGCGTGCGCACGGGTGTCGCGCGCGGACTCGCGTTCGGCGTCATCGCGGGCGCGTGTCTCGACGCTCTCGGCGGGGGAACCGGCGCCGCTTGGACCCTTGGGACCGGACTCGCGGGTGGGCTTGCGGGACGGCTCGCGCGGACGTGGCTCGCCGATACGCAGCTCGCGCTCGTACTCGGCGTCGCGGTCGTCACGCTCGTGCGCTACGCGACGTTTGGAATCGTCATGGCGGCGCAAGGGCATCCGCTCGCACTTCCGTGGGTCCACATTCACGCGGCGCTCTGGCAGGCCGTACTCGATGCCGGCGTCGCCTACATCGCGCTCCTGGTCGTTCCCGCACTCGGAGGCATCCCTGCGTACCGTCGCTGAAACGCCACGCCCATTTCCGCGCGCGACGTGGAAGTTCGTCGCGTTCTTTGTCGTCGTCACGCTCGCGCTCGTATCGCTCGTCGCACGGCTCACGCAGGTGCAACTCGTGCAGGGCGCGCGCTACGCCGCCGCCGCACGTGCGAATCAGATTCGCCGCATTCCCGTCGCCGCACCCCGCGGTCGCATCCTCGATCGTCACGGCGTCGTGCTCGTACGCAGCCGGCCGTCGTTCGTATGCGCCATGATTCCGTCGGACGTTCGCGATCCCGCAGCGACCATGTCCGCACTCGCAGGCGTGCTCGGCGTTCCCGAGGCGCTCTTGTGGAAGCGCTTGCTGCATCATCACGGCATCACGTATCACTCGTTCGATGAGGTCGCAACGTTCGAACCCTACGGCCCCGTCGTTCTCGCGACCGATCTCACGAGCGCGCAAATGACGCGACTCGCCGAATCGCAGGATCGCCTCCCGGGACTCGACCTCGAAGCGCAGCCCGTTCGAGATTTTCCCTTCCGCAAACTCGGCTCGCATTTCTTCGGGTACGTCGGCTCGATCACCGAAGACGAATACGCAAGACTCAAAGGCAAGGGCTATACGTCGAACGACGTCGTCGGCAAAGAGGGTCTCGAAGAAGCATACGACGCGTACTTGCGCGGAACGCCGGGGGGCGAGCAGATCGAGGTCAACGCGCAAGGCCAACTCGTGCGTCGCTTGGGACCCGTCGACCCCGTACCCGGCAACAGTCTCGTGCTCTCGATCGATTGGCGGATTCAAGAACTCGCGGAACGCGCGCTACGCGAACAGCTCGCGCTCAGCTCAAAATTGCGCGGCCATCGGCTCGCGGGTGCGGTCGTCGCGATCGATCCGCGCGACGGCGGCGTCCTCGCCCTCGCCTCGTATCCGAACTTCGATCCGAACGATTTCACGAATGGCATCGGCGAGAAAAAATATGCTTCATACCTCAACGATCCGCTTCGGCCGCTCTACAATCGCGCCATCGCCGCAGCGACGCCGACGGGATCGACGTTCAAGATGGTCACGGGGTCGGGCGCGATCACCTCGGGCGTGATCGGTAAACATCAAGTACTGTACGATTCGGGTGCCTGGAGTTGCCACGGCGTGACCTTCCGCGACATCGCCTCGGGCGGGCTCGGCTCGACGAACTTCGAACACGCACTCGCCGCTTCGTCGGACGGCTATTTCTATCAACTCGGCTATCGGCTCGGCCACGATCGCCTGCGGTATTGGGCGCGACAATTTGGCCTAGGCAAACCCTCGGGCATCGACATTCCCGGCGAATACGCGGGCAACTGGCCGACCAACGCGTGGTCGATGAAGGTGTACGGCTTGCCGCTCGAACCGAGCGACGTCTGTCAACTCGCGATCGGTCAGGGCGCGATGCAAGCGACGCCGTTGCAGATGGCCAACATCGCCGCGGCCATCGTCAATGGCGGCACGCTCTTCCATCCGCATTTCGTCGAAGCGATTCGCGATCCACACGGCAAGATTATAAAGCGCTTCGATCACGACATCATCCGTCACGTCCCCGTTAGTGACGAGGCGCTACGCGAAGTGCGTGCCGGCATGGATCAGGTGACGAAACCCTGGGGCACGGCATTCGGCGAAGACGTGCCGGGCGTGCCATACGGCGGCAAGACCGGGACCGCCGAGACCGATGGCGGCGCCGGACCGAACACCACGTGGTTCGTCGCCTACGCACCATCGCAAGCACCGAAGATCGCGCTCGCCGTCTTCATGGAACGCTCCGGTGGGTACGGTGCCAATACGGCCGCGCCCGTCGCGCGGCGCATCATCGCAGGCTTCTTCCACAAGAAGCTCCCACCGTAGCGGAGCCTCGAATCTATCCATCCCATGCTTGCATGGGAAGTTACTTCATGCCTTAAACGACCACACAATGCGTACGCATGCGGCGCCGTTCGTGATACACGAGAGTCGTGCGCTCGCCGATCACCCTCTCGCTCATCGTGCTCGTCGGTATCGGCTGGGGCCTCGTCGCACCGACGACGCGCCTCGCTTTCACACTCGATCCGGGCGTCCTGAACGGTTTTACGTTTACGGTCGCGCGTGGGACGTGGACCGGGCTTGCGTGGTTGCCGATCTTCGTCTTTTTGCTCGTCCGCGAACGGCGCTCGCTCGACCGTGGAACGCTGGCATATATGCTCGCCCTCGGCGCGATTTGGGGTCCAGGCGTTATGGGTCTCTTCGCCCTCGCGACGCAGCGCACCGCGCTCGCGCACGTCGTCTTCAGCGTCGGACTCACGCCCGTGGCCGCCGGGCTCTTCTCGATTCTCGTCTACGGCGGCTCGATCGATCGTATGCGTCGTATCGGTCTCGGGCTCGGGGTGCTCGGCGTCGCGCTCTTGGGCTTCGAACGCAGCGGAGCGCATGCGACGTTCCTGGGCGATGGGTTTCTGCTCGCGTGGATCGTCGCGTTCGGCGCGTATGCGACCGTCGCGTCGGGCGCGATCCGACGGATGTCCGCCCTCTTGGTCGTGGCGTCCGCAAACGTCATCGGCGGCTCGATCGTCGCCTCGACGGCAATCGTCGTGCCAGCAGCGCGCGATGCGATCGTTGCGGTCGCGATACACCCCGGTGTCGCGTTTCCGTTCTTCGCAAGCATCGTGCTCTTCGGCGGGTTCGTCGCGCCACTCGCCTACGCATACGCTCTCGGCCGCGCGCCGATCGCCGTCGTGACGGGCGGCGCGCAATATCTCTCGATCGTCGCGGGCGTGATCGTTGCCGTCGCGTGGTTCGGCGAACCCTTCGGCCCGCTCTCGATCGCGGCCGGCATCGTGCTTGCGGCGAGCCTCGGCGCGACGCTCTTGCCGACTCCTCGCGCGGCCGCCGCGCCGCGCACGTTGGCGTCGCACGCGAACCACGTCGCACGACGCTCGCGCCCAACGAACGTGGAAGCAATCGTTGCGAACGCGCCGAAGATTCGGGTATGATCGCGCACCTAATTCGTCCTTCCTCAGGCGCTCTCCGGTTGCAGAGTGAAGGCGCATTCGTCGCTCTCGCTCGCGCGCGCGAACTCGAAGCACAGGGCCGTGACGTGATCCATCTCGGGATCGGCGAGCCCGATTTTGCGACGTCCGACAATATCAAAGATGCGGCGAAAGCCGCGCTCGATCGCAACGCCACACACTACACGCCTTCGGCCGGTATCGCACCCCTGCGCGACGAGATCGCCGCATTCGGCGCGCGTTTCCGCGGAATGTCACCGTTCTCGCGGGATGAAGTCGTCGTGAGCCCGGGCCTCAAACCGCTCATCTGGAATGTCATGACCGCGCTCCTGGATCCCGGCGACGAAGTGATCTACGCCGATCCCGCCTATCCGTCGTACGCCTCATGTTCCGCCTATCTGCAATCGAGCGCCGTGCCGATTCCACTTTTGGAAGCGACGAATTTCCGGCTCGATCTCGACATGCTCGCAGCGAAGATGTCGTCGCGTACGAAAGTCCTCATCCTCAACTCGCCGCACAATCCCACGGGTGGCGTCCTCACGCGTTCCGATCTCGAGACGATCGCCGAACTCGCACTCCGTTACGACGTCACCGTCATCTCCGATGAAATCTACAGCCAGAACATTTATGACGGCGAGTTCCTTTCGATCGCGACGCTCGACGGCATGCGCGAACGCACGATCATCCTCGATGGATTCTCCAAAGCGTACGCGATGACGGGCTGGCGTTTGGGCTATGGCATCATGCCCGCGCCGATCGCGAAGATCGTCGCGCTCGTCGGCCAGAATACGTATTCGTGCTCGACGACCTTCGTCCAAGAAGCGGGAATCGAGGCGCTACGCGGACCGCAAGAACCCGTGCACGAAATGGTCGCCCAATTTCGCGTGCGTCGCGACGCAATCGTCGCCGGCCTCAATTCACTTCCCGGTGTGACGTGCAAACTACCCGACGGCGCCTTTTACGCGTTTCCCAACGTCGGCGCGATCACGCACGACGATCGCAAACTCGCCTCGTTCTTGCTCGAAGAAGCGCTCGTCGCGGTACTCGGCGGATCGTGCTTCGGCGATGCGGGCATCGGCTATCTCCGCTTCTCCTACGCGAATTCGCTCGACGCCATCCACACGGCGATCGAACGCATGCGCGCGACGTTGCCGAAGTTCGTCGCCTAACGATCGAGCTCGGGCGATCCTACCCGATCTTCATTGCCGACTTCACGCTCGCAAGCGTCGGGACGGCGATTTCGCGCGCACGATCGGCGCCATCGGCTAGGATCGCCGGGATCGATGCCGGATCGATATTCGCGCGGCGTTCGCGCACGGGTCCGATGGCCGAATTGAGTCGCGCGGCGAGCTCGAGTTTGCAATCGACGCAACCGAGTTCGCCGCTGCGGCACGTGGCTTCGATCTTCGCAACGCGCTCTGCGTTGACGACGTTGTGCAGCGAAAAGACGGGGCAAATCTCGGGGCGGCCGGGATCGTTCCGGCGGACTTTGAGCGGGTCGGTAAGCATCCCGCGAATTTTTTTCGTCGTCGTCGCATCGTCGTCGGCGAGATCGATTGCGTTGCCGTACGACTTGGACATCTTGCGTCCGTCCGTCCCGGGGACATCGGGAAATTCCGAGAGGATCGCCTGCGGTTCGACGAGCGTGTCACCGTAGAGATGGTTGAAACGGCGCACGATCTCGCGCGCCAGTTCGATGTGTGAGAGTTGGTCTTTCCCGACGGGCACGGCGTTCGCGCGCACGATCGCAATATCCACGAGTTGCATCAGTGGATAGCCGAGGAATCCGTAGGTCGCAATCTCGGAACCGAGTGCAGCGATCTGATCTTTGAACGTCGGCACGCGCTGCAGCCAGGCTACCGGTACGATCATCGAGAGCAAGAGATGCATCTCCGCAATCTCGGGAATCTGCGATTGCAAATAGACCGCGGAACGCGTCGGATCGATGCCCACGGCGAGCCAGTCCAGGACCATCTCTACGATGTTGCCCTGAAGCGAGTCGGTCTTTTCGTAACCCGTCGTCAACGCGTGATAATCGGCGATTTCAAAGAACGCATCGTTGTCACGAGCGAGCGCGACCCAGTTCGAAAGTGCGCCGAAAAGATGGCCGATGTGTTGACGGCCCGTCGGCCGACTTCCCGACATGATCCGACGATGCGGCGACTCGATATTCTGCAACGTTGCTCCCTCTCGCGCCAAGGTTTGGGTCGTCGTCCCGAGCCTCCCTGCCATACACGATTATTTAGTGCTTTAATATGCGACGCGCATTCCCGCGACGTCGATCGCGTTTGCGAAACGATTGCGAACGAACGCGCGCGCGCGCGCGATCGCGTCGTCGAGCGCTGCGCCGCGCGCGAATTCAGCCGCAATCGCACACGTGAGCAAACATCCCGTACCGCGCAACGTGCCCGGCATGCGCGATCCAACGAAGTTGCGCGTACCGTCGTCGCTCACGCGTACATCGGTCGGACTGCCGGGGAGATGGCCGCCGGTAACGAGTACGGCTCGCGCTCCCCGCGCGCGCAGCACCGCACCCGCTCGCGCCATCGCATCCGGGGTATCCGGAACGGCACCATCCGTAAGGCGCGCGATCTCGGCGAGGTTCGGCGCGATGAGGTCGACCAGGGGCACGAGTCGTGCCACGATGGCATCGAGCGTGGTCGCATCCGCGAAGGTCCCACCGCCCGATGGCCCGAGCACCGGGTCGTAGGCGACGGGCACACGACGGCCCCCTGCGGCACGACGTTCGAGCCATACCGAGACACCCTCGACCGACGCCGGGTCCAGAAGCGCGCCGATGCGCACGGCCCCGAGCGGCGCCGCGTCGATCGCGCGCAATTGTGCGGCGATGAGGTCGGGGGCAATCGGAGTCGCACCGCAAAGCCCGTCGCGATCTTGTGCGGTCACACCGCAAACAATCGTCAGGGCGCGCACATCGCATGCCGCGAGCGCGCGGATATCGAGCCCCAGTCCCGCCGCGTTCCACGGCTCCGTTGCGCCAATGGAAAGGACGAGGGGAATCACCCCGTGGCCGCCCAGATCGAGCGAAGCGCGCGCGTGGTCGATTCGGGATCCGGTGCGCCTGCGATCGCGGAAATCACCGCCGCCATCCGCGCTCCGCTCCGGGCGACCTCCACAACATTCATTGCGTCGATCCCCCCGATCGCCACGACCGGAAGACGCGTGGCCTCGACCACGGCCGCAAGGCCCACAACGCCAATGGCGATTCCCGCATCCGTCTTCGTTGCGGTCGTAGCGAACGGCCCCGTACCGACATAATCCGCACCCGCCCGCTCCGCAAGCATCGCTTCGACCGACGTCCCGCACGAAATGCCGAGGAGTCGTGTGCCCAGGCGCCGTCGCAGATCGACGAGATCGCATCCCGCGAGATCTTCTTGGCCCGCGTGCCACCCGTCCGCCACGCAAGCCGCTTCGAAGTCGTCGTTGACGATCAATCGCGCGTTTGCCGCGCGTGTGCGCCCGAGCATCGCGGCGAGCAAGGCGCGGTCCACACCCGCTTTCGCACGCAATTGGATGACGACGATTCCCGCGCGCAAGACGGCATCCACCAGGTCGAGCGGACGATTCGTCACGGCCGTATCGACGATCGCGTAAATATCGCGCGGGAGTCTTATGCGTTCACCGGGTGGATGAAAACGGGGAGCGCCGCGATGCGACCCTCCCCGCTGACTGGTCGATATGCAATGAGCGTTACGGTACGCCGTTCGTTACGAGGACGGTTTTGCTCCCGAGCACACTGTCGCCGACGTGCGTCGCGACGATCACGAGGCAGTACGGCGGCGTGACCCCCTTGACGGCTCCGATATAGACGGTGCGCGCCGGTTGACCTGCGGCTAACGGCACAAAGAGCGGAACGGCGAGCGGGTTGTTTTGGTCTTGTTGAAGGATCGGAACCGGCGGCGTGCCACCGAGGACTTTCGTCGGATCGGGACAAGCCTTTGCGGCGTTCGGAGCCGGACCCGTCAGGTAACTTGCCGTCGCGAAGGAGTCGCTGGTATTGACGAACCGACCGGCCCACGTAAAGGCTGCGTCGGGAACGATAATTGCGAAGGGTCCCGAGCCTTTTTGGCCCACGGCGTTAATCTGGAGCGGCGATGTGCCGCCTGCGGTAACGAAAAAATCGTTGGTTTGAGCAGAACCATTCGTGAAGACGATATTGTCGATCGAGCTATTACCCGAGGTGCTCGCGAACCCGTAACCGCCGGTCGAACCGCAGGCAGTAAAGAGGGCGAGGCCGCACGCGGTGAGGACCGATAGGGCGAGACGACGCATAGAAAACTCCCGTAGGACACGAGAAAAATCTCAGCGGACTTCTGAAAGTTCACCGCCGATACAGGGGCCCGAGTTGGCGTCGGTACCCACGGTCTCCTCTGCGATTGCGAGCTCGCGTGACGCACGAAATAGAAAGTGCTTGCGACGTACTTCTTATTGCGGCGCGCGAACGTCGAAGCTTGGTATCGTCAGTTCGAATGGTGCATCGCCACCATCGGCCACAACGGGTGCGAAGGTCACGCCGAGCGACTTTGGTGCGAAGCGATCGACCGTTACGAACGTCAACGCACCCGTGTACCGCGCGCTCGGGACGAGGCGCAACCCCTCGTAGAGCGTGCGATCGGTGAGGCTTGCCAGTTTCGTCGCGAGCGGCACGTACGAACGACCGGCATCGTCACGTAGCACCGTTCGGCCGTAGGGCAAGACGGTCACGGACTCCGTTCCATAATTGGCAAACGTTACGAGAACCTCGACGCGCCCGGTAAAAAACGAGACCTTGCGCACGGTCGCGCGAATGCCATTCTTCTCCGTCTCGACACCGCTCGGCGCGACCGCGTGCCATGGATGAAACGGATCTTTGATTGTCGGCCCGTGCGTCCCCGGCACGATGGCGTAGCGGACATTTGCATCGAGCGTTCCAACGGTGTCTTTCGCGTGGTCGAAAAATCGTACGTGCTCCGTCACGACCGCGACCGCCCCCGCACCCGCCACGGTTGAAGAACCGATCACCTTGAAACGGTCGATGTGCAGACGGTCGGCCGCGAACGACGTCGCGAAGTTCTTTGCCGAGGCGAAGTAGCGTTGCTCCGGAAGCGATAGCAGGGCAAATGCCGCATCATAACGCTCGTGTGTGAGCGCGTCGAGGTAGCGAACGAGCACGGAACGCTCGGCCGAGGTCAGGGCTGCCTGCGCCGGCCGCGCGGCACCCAAGAGCGCAGCCACGGCGAGCGCCCCGGCAAAAATGCGGACGGAACGGATCATGTGGGCTCTCCCAACAGAACGTCGATGATGCGGCCGAGATCGGACTCATCCCCGTAACGAATCTCGAGACGCCCGCCACGCGGCCCCGCCACGATCGTCACGGGCGCCCCGAGCGCATAGCGCAGACGTTGCTCGACGGCCAGATGATCCGGCGTCTTCGCCGCGATCGCCACGGCTTTTGCGGGGGCTTCCGCGCGATGGCGGCCGAGTCGCTCGATGTCACGTACCGTCAACCCGTCCCGCTCGACCCGCGCCGCCAGGGCTTCGCGCCGATCGGTGGGCACACCGAGAAGGGCGCGCGCGTGACCGACCGAGAGGGTCCCCGAGCGCAAGAGCATCTTGATGCCATCCGGGAGCCCCAAAAGCCGCAGAGCGTTCGTAATTGCCGGGCGACTCTTTCCCAGCCGCTCCGCCAAACGCTCTTGGGTGAAGCCATGCTCGTCGAGAAGATGCTGGAAACCCATCGCTTCCTCGAGTGGATCGAGGTCTTTGCGTTGCAGATTCTCGACGACCGCGACTTCGAGACTCGTACGATCGTCGGCGTCGCGCACGATCGCCGGGATCGTCGCGAGGCGCGCTGTTGTCGCAGCGCGCCAGCGGCGCTCGCCCGCGATAAGTTCGAACTGTGCCGATCCATCGCGGTCGGGCAATGGCCGAACGATGATCGGGACGAGCACGCCGAGTTCGGCGATCGATCGCTCGAGTTCCCCGAGCGCTTCTGAATCGAACGTCTTGCGGGGTTGTTGCGGGTTCGGCCGGATCGACCCGACGGGAATCTCGTGTAATCCGATCGCCGGGGCGCGTTCTGCGCCCAAGAGCGCTTCGAGTCCGCGCCCGAGACCGCGTTTCGGGGCGCTCATCGGGCCTCAACCTCGCGCGCCAGGGCGATGTAGGCCTGCGCGCCGCGACTCTTGACGTCGAACAAAATAACGGGCTTTCCATAAGATGGCGCCTCGGAGAGGCGAATATTGCGGGGAATCTGCGTTCGAAAGACGTTGCTCGGAAAGTATTTATTGACTTCGTCGAGGACCTCGGTCGCGAGGCGTGTTCGTCCATCGTACATGGTTACGAGGACCCCGGTAATGCGGAGAGCCGGGTTGAGCGCATCGCGGATGCGGCCAACGACCTTTGTGAGTTGCGAAAGACCTTCGAGCGCATAATACTCGGCTTGCACGGGGATGAGCACTTCGGTCGCGGCGGTCAGCGCGTTGAGCGTGAGGAGCCCGAGCGACGGAGGGCAATCGATGAAGATATAGTCGTAGGCGAAGCGGACGGAATCGAGTGCTCGGCGCAGACGCGTCTCGCGCGAGAGCGCCGCCACGAGTTCGATCTCGGCGCCAGCCAGGTTGATCGTTGCCGGGACGACGTCGAGCCCTTTGATGGCCGTCGTCCGCGTTGCGGCTTCGATCGAGACGTCGGCGAGCAAGACACGATAGATATCGTCGGTGATCTCACGTTTGTCGATACCGAGTCCACTCGTGGTGTTGCCTTGGGGATCGATATCGACGAGCAAAACGCGTCGTCCCATCACCGCGAGCGATGCACCGAGGTTGACGGTCGTCGTACTCTTTCCGACGCCGCCTTTTTGATTGACAATCGCCATGATGCGCGCGGGTTTCCCCGTCGCACCCGGCGTTTCACGTGAAACGTCCGTACTCTGCCCCATTCGACGATTTGCGTCGCGATCGCTCACCGCACACGCGAGCGTTCCACGTGAAACGCTCCTACGGCCCGCCTCGGGAAAACCCGCGGACGACATCGCCAAGAAACGGCAATAGCTGCTCGCGATCGTTTCGCCCAGGCTCGTCGGTAACCCATTCTAGGGCCGCAGAAAGCGCTTGGCCGACCTCGGGCCCGCCCCGCGACCCCGACGGCAGACGACCCGCCGTGACGAGGGCTACGATCGCATCCGCTCCTCCAATCGCGAGATCGCGCACCCCGAGTGGCGGTCGCTCGGCGACGATAGCAAACACACGCGCTTCGAATCGCTCGTTCGCATCGTCGCGTTTGGGCAGACCACTTCCAACGATATCCGCCGCGCGAAGGGCGAATTGGCGTTCCAAGGCATCCACTCCGACACGACGCACGAAGCGCCGGAGCGCCTTGGCCTCGAGTGCCGGATCCGCCACGTACATATGATGCTTGACCAGCGCCGCGACATCGCGAACGACCTCACTCGGGAATCGCAAACGCTCCAAGAGCGTCGATGTCACATCGGCGCCGAGATTCTCGTGGCCGTAAAAGTGCGCGCCCGCCGCATCGACCGTTCGCGTCTGCGGCTTTGCGACATCGTGGAGAAGCGCCGAAAGCCGGAGCACGAGATCGCCCGGTGCCGTCGCATCGAGGGTGGCGAGATTGTGCCGGTACACGTCATAGGCATGGTACTGATTTTGCGGCACGTCCAGCCCCGCGGCGACTTCCGGCAAGACGATTGCGAGTAAACCACCTTCACGCATCAGTTCGAAGCCATGCGATGGGACGACCGCCGCCTCGAGAAACTTCGCGAGTTCGTCTCGTACCCGCTCGGCCGAGACGCTCGCGACCAAGGGCGCGGCCGCACGCATCTGCGCGAACGTCGCCTCCGTCACCGTGAACGCAAAGCGAGCGGCGAACTGACAAGCCCGCAACATCCGTAGCGGATCCTCGACGAAAGCTTCGGCCCGTAGCAAATCAACGCGACGCGCGCGGATATCCGCAACGCCACCGTAGGGGTCGACGAGCGTGCCGCCCGGCAACGCGCGCGCGAGCATATTCATCCGAAAGTCACGCCGTGCCAAATCGTCGACGAGGGGGACGTCCGCACCCCACTCCACGACGAAATCCCGATGCCCCACTCCCGTCGATCGCTCGCGCCGCGGAAGCGCGACATCGACCGTCGTCTCCCCAATCGTCGCCTTCACGACCGCAAATGAGGCGCCGACGACGTCGGCGCGGCCGATCCCACGCAGGCGCGCGACCAGATCGTCGAGCTCGATGCCGACGACCACGTAATCGAGGTCTTTCGCGGGATAGGCGACGCCGTCGATCTCGGCTCGAACCTCATCGCGGACCCGGCCACCGACCGCATGAAGCGAGCCAGGCGGCAAAACGGACGCGAGCGCTGCGTCGAGGTCGCTCGGATCAACCATCGGGCATCGTCGATGCAAGCGCACACAGGGGTCGTTTGGCCGGAATGCCCGCCCGGCGTGGAAAGCGCGGACCCGTTGCGAGCCGCTTCGCGACGACGAGGAGCCGACGGCCATCATCATCGACGGCTTGCCGGGCCACCATCCCGCGTTCGTCGACGGCATATTCCCCCGCAATCTCCGCACCGAGGACCAGGGCGGCATCGTGCGCGGAGGCGCGTTCGAGCGCGGTGAAACGCCCGCGTTGCAAGAGCGCCCGACCACCGACCTCCAGGAGCGGCACCGTCAGTTCGAGCACGGTCGTCACACCCGCGACCGCCCGTGCCGTCGCCGTCGCGAATCGCTCGCGAAAGGCCGGATCGCGTCCGACATCTTCGGCTCGAGCGCAGACGACGTCCACGGTGAGTCCGAGGAGGGCCGCGACCTCACGTAAGAACGTGGCCTTTTTCGCGAGCGACTCCACGAGCGTGATCGGCTTGCGCGTCGCAATTGCAAGAACGAGGCCAGGGAACCCGCCGCCGCTTCCGATATCGACGTGCGTGTGGCCGACGAACGGGACGAGCCCGAGCGAATCGCGGACGTGTAGCATGACCGCTGCGGGATCCCGTGCCGAGGTGAGATTCGTTGCGGCATTACGCTCGAGCAAGAGCGCGACGAAACGTTCGAGTCCCACCCGGATCTCTGCGTCGTCCGTCGTCTCCGCGACGGCTTCCGCGATCGCATCGGTCATACCGCAGCCGCAACCGCTACCGACGCGCGCGCTCGCGCACGATGTAATGCGACGCTCAAGATCGCGACGTCTGCGGGCGAGATGCCGGAGATCCGCGCGGCAGCACCGAGCGAACGCGGTTTGAACCGGGCAAACTTTTCGCGCGCTTCGAGCGAGAGCGCCGAAACCTGGCCGAAGGCGAAATCCTCGGGGACCTCCGTGGATTCGTCGCGCGCGGCGCGGGCGATCGCGACTTCCTGGCGCTTAACATAGCCGGCTAGCTTGATTTCGATCGCGACGCGTTCGAGGATCTCCGAATCGACCGGAAGATCCGCCGCGACGTCCGCGGCCGTCACGCTCGGACGCCGGAGACGCTCCGCAACGCTTCCCGCAGCCGAGCGAATGGTATCTGCGCGAGAGATCGCATCGACGAGCAACGCTCGACGCGCCTCGAACGCCTCGTGCACCTCGGGCGGCAAGAGCCCGATCGAAAAGCCCAGTTCGCAGAGCCGCAGATCGGCGTTGTCGTGCCGCAAAACCACCCGATGTTCCGCTCTCGAGCTGAGCATGCGATACGGCTCATCGACACCACGCGTCACGAGGTCGTCGATGAGAACGCCGATGTAGGCCTCCCCGCGGCCGAGCACGATCGCCGCCTCTCCACGGGCCGCGCGCGCCGCGTTGATGCCGGCGATAAGGCCTTGCGCGGCGGCTTCTTCGTAGCCCGACGTGCCGTTGAGCTGGCCGCAAAAATAGAGGCCCGCGACGCGACGTGTCTCGAGCGACGCGCGCAATTCGGTCGGCGGCACGTAATCGTATTCGACCGCGTACCCAGGGCGCAGGAGATCCGCGCGCGCGAAACCCGGCAACGTACGCACCATCGCGCGCTGCACGTCCTCGGGGAGCGATGTCGAGAAGCCGCCGATGTAGAGCGAATTCGTCGTCCAGCCCTCGGGTTCGACGAAGACGAGGTGCGACGGATTGTGCGAAAACTTCATGACTTTATCTTCGATGGACGGACAATACCGTGGGCCGATCCCGGCGATGAGGTCGAGGCCGTAGAGCGGCGAGCGATGGAGGTTGTCGCGAACGAGCGCGTGCGTCTCGTTATTGGTCGAAACAACGTGACACGGAAGTTGCGGACCCGCGAAAGCCGGGGAATTCCGATACGAAAACATCAGCGGTATCGGACTCGGTTCTTGTACGCGCATCGCCTCGAAATCGACGCTCTGCGTCGCGACGCGCGGCGGCGTCCCGGTCTTGAGTCGACCCGTGGGAAATCCCAAACGCCGTAGCGCGTGCGAGAGTTCGAGCGCCGGCGCTTCGCCGACGCGGCCGGCGGCTTGCGAGAATTCACCACGGAAGATCTTGCCGCCGAGAAACGTGCCCGTCGCGAGCACCACGCGATCCGCGTAGAATCGTCGCCCGTCGCTCGTCACGACACCGCGGACCGCCCCACTTTCCACGATGAGATCGTCGACGAGGCCGCACGCGATCGTTAAGTGCTGTAGCGATCGCAAGAGCGCGGTCGCCTCGAGAACGTACCGTTCCTTATCGGCTTGCGCGCGCAACGCGCGCACCGCGTAGCCCTTGGACTCGTTGAGGAAGCGCACGTGTAACGAGGAGCGATCGATGATGCGCGCCATCGCGCCGCCGAGCGCGTCGATCTCACGCACGAGTTGGCCCTTCGCGCTCCCGCCGATCGACGGATTGCATGCGAGCGTGCAGATGCGTTCGGGGTCGCCCGTAACGAGCAGCGTCGCGCGACCCATTGCGGCCGCAGCATGCGCGGCTTCGACGCCTGCGTGTCCGCCACCGACGACGATTACTTCGGCATCGCGGCGTGGCTCGTTCATCGTGGTCGATAGTAACACGCCGTCACGCTTTGCGTCGCGCACGATTATTTACCGATGCAGAAGCGGGCAAAGATCGCATCGAGCAGCGATTCGCTCGCCTCCCGTCCCGTAAGTTCGTGGAGCGACGCGCGTGCGGCCATCACGTCGCCCGCCACCAGGTCGATGGGCTCGCCCGCATCGAGCGTGTCGCGGACGCGTGCGAGCGCGCGGCGTGCCTCGAGGACGGCGTCGCCTTGACGCACCGTCCCGAGATGCGGCTGCGCGAAATCGACGCGATCGGCGCCCGCCGCCGCGCGTAGCGCCTCGCGTACCCGCGCGACGCTTTCTGCGTCGTGGGCGCTGCCGCTGATGGCGCCCGCCTCCGCATGTTCGCGCGCGTCGAATCCGGCGCGCCCGAGATCGGCTTTGTTGAAGAAGACCACGCGCTCGCGACCACGTGTCGCATCGAGGACGTCGCGTGCGGCCGTATCGAGCGGACGAGCGCCGTCGACGACCACGAGTGCGAGCGTCGCCTCGGCAAGCGCCGCACGCGTGCGCAAAATTCCCGCGGCTTCGAGCGCTTCGGTGGCATCGCGCAAACCCGCCGTATCGATCAATCGCGCACTCGCTCCGCCGCCGAGTGCGATCGATTCCTCGATCGTGTCGCGCGTCGTTCCGGCGATCGCCGAAACGAGCGCGCGCTCGACGCCGAGGAGCGCGTTGAGCAGCGACGATTTCCCCGCGTTCGGCGGACCGACGATCGCGACGGAGAGTCCCTCGCGCACGCGCCGTCCCGCCTCCCACGTTTCTCCGAGCGCAGCGAGATCCGCGTCGACAGCGGCGAGTCGCGCGGCGAGTTCGCTCCGCTCGGGGCTTAGCACGTCGTCGGGGAAGTCGATTGCGGCGCCCAGCTCTTCGACGATGGCATCGAGTGCCGCGCTCGCTGTGTCGATCTCGCGCGCGAGACCACCGGAGAGCCGCGCCGCTGCGCCCCGCGCCCGACTTCGATCTTCCGCGGCGATCAGCTCGCCGACGGCTTCGGCGGCGGTAAGATCGAGTTTCCCGACGAGGAAGGCGCGTCGTGTGAATTCACCGGGTTCGGCGAGTCTGGCTCCCGCCGCAAGCACCGCAAGCAAGACGTCCCGAGCGACGGTCGGCGACCCGTGGACGTGTAATTCGAGCACGTCCTCACCCGTGTAACTGGCGGGCGCGATGAAGAACAGCGCGAGACCGCGATCGATCGTGCATCCGTCGGCATCGACGATGCGTCCGAGGGTCGCGACACGGGGAGCGAGAGGCGCCCTCGCATGGAAAACGCGGTCGGCAATCGCGCGTGCGCCGGGCCCGCTCGCGCGAACGATCGCGACCGCGCCTCGCCCGGGCGGCGTCGCGATCGCAGCGATGGTTCGGGCGTCGGTCCCCGGCGCGAGCGTGGCGATCCTAGCCGGGGCGCGGAATGACGACGACGCGGCGCTCGGGTTCCGCCCCGCTCGACTCGGTCGCAACGAAGGGGTTGTCGGCGAGCGCGATGTGGATGATCTTGCGCTCGGAGGGCAGCATCGGCTCGAGCGAGATCGATCGTTTCTCGCGGATCGCGCGTTCGAGCGTCTGGAGCGCGAGGGCTTTGAGGAGATCGGCGCGACGCGCACGATAGCCCTCGGCGTCGATCGTGAAGTAATGCCGGTCTTTCTTCACGCCCGCGTTGACGATGTTGTTGAAGATCAGGTTGAGTGCTTCGAGCGTGTGCCCGTGACGGCCGATGAGGTTTGCGAGATCGGGACCGTCGACTTCGAGATAATCGCCTTCGGTGCGCGAGTAATATCGAACGCGAGCGTTCGTGACACCCATCTTTTCAAGGATGCTCTCCAAAAGTGCGCGCGCCGGCGCGACCGAAGCGGGCTCGGGACCCGTCACGCTAGGTGCGCGCGGCGGACGCGGGGGCGCGGCCTCGAAATCGCGACGCGGCGGACGACGCTCGCCCTGCGGCGGAGCGACGGCTGCTGGGCCGCGGCGCGGTTCGCGACCAGCGCGACGACGCTGCCCGAAGCCGGGTGCTTCGCCGGAGTCGCCCGACGGAGGCTCGTTATTCATTCAAAGACCTTCCTAAACCGGATTTAGCGGCGCGAGCTACGGCGACGTCGCGCGGCGCGCGATCCGCCGCCGGGCGGCAACGCCGTCGAAGCACTGCCCGCAGCAACGGCGCTCGCCATCGCGTTACCGCCGCCGAGCACGGCCGGCCTCGTATCGAGTTCGGGGTGCGGCCCGGCGGCACTCGGATTGCGGTGATACTTCTTGATCAGATACAACTGCTGGCCCATCGTGAAGACGTTGAACGACAGCCAGTAAATGATGAGCGCGGAAGCCCAGCTGTACGTGAAGCCGAGATAGCCGACCATGGCGGGTGAAATGAACGCCATGATTTTCTGCTGTTGGGCCTGTGCGGGATCGGTCGCCGGGCTCGTAAAGCGGACGCTGAAGTACATCGAAACGACGTAAAGCGCCAAAAGCACGTAGTCGGGCGCCGCGAGGCTGGTCGCAAGGAGATGGAATGCGCCGTGCGGCTCTTTCTCGGGTGCGAGGACGGCACCACGAATCACGGGCGTATTGGCCGCAAAGGTGCTGCCGATCCACAACCATGTCTGGCTCGCGAAGATACCCTTGTCGCTAATGACGGCCCAATAGAGGCTGATGAGAATCGGCATCTGCAAGACGATCGGTAAACAGCCCGCGAGCGGGTTGGCGCCGGTTTCCTTATAGAGCGCCATCGTCTCGGTGTTGAGCTTCTCTTTATCGTTCTTGTATTTGGCCTGAAGCGCTTTGATCTTCGGTGCGATCTGTTGCGTTTTGAGCATCGCTTTGAACTGCATCGTGTTGAGCGGCCAAAAGACGAGCTTCACGCCTGCGGCGAGCAAGATCAAGCTCCACCCGTAGTTGTGAACGACATGAAAGATCGAGCCGAGGACGGTGCGCAAAAGCGAGACGATCGGATCGATGGGGTTGAACGCGAGCAGCGCCGCGATCGGGAACTCCACAGGGGTGCCTTTCGGGGGTGATCCTACGGGACGAAGTCAACGCCGCCGGGGTTCCAGGGATTGCAACGCGCGATGCGCCGGATAGCGAGCCATACGCCGCGGAACGCTCCATGTTTCAACACAGCGTCCTTCGCGTACTGCGAACACGAGGGATAAAACCGACACGTCGGCCCGAGAAAGGGCGAGAGGAGCCGTTGATAGGCCACGATCGCGAAGATAACGAGCCGACGAGCGATCACGGAACCGGCGTCAAGCGCCGTACCACCAATTCGACGTCGGCTGCGAGCCGATCGTAACCGACCGTCGCGGCCAACGGCTTCGCGACGAAGAGAACGCGTATCGATTCCGGGGGAGCCGCAAGCGCCTCGAGCACCCCACGGACGCGACGCCGGACAAGGTTCCGAACCGTGGCGCCTCCGACGCTTTTGGAGACCGAGACGCAAATCTGTGAGGGACCCGAGCTCCTAGGGAGCGCGTAGCCCACGAGCGTCGATGTTCCCGCCGAGCGACCGCGTTTGCGAACGAACGCGATCTCACC
>ENA-OFCD01000022-OFCD01000022.1-metagenomes-genome-assembly--contig:-NODE-22-length-95596-cov-3.910792_pt1 | contig 95596 bp, 81 predicted proteins | sample MGYA00153392_OFCD01 | MGnify analysis MGYA00153392 | reverse complement strand
GTTGGCCTGGAGCAAGCGCGGATTGCGCACGGTACCATCGGTGGTAACGGCGGTGCGTGTTTGAATCGTGTCTGCCGAAACGACTTGCAAATGCACGAGATGCAGGCTGAGCACCACGAACAGCGTCAGTACAATATGCGCGAGGCGGGCCGCACCCCGTCCGAACAGCGGTTGCCCCGGCGCGTTTCCGGGCCAGAGCGCGACGCCAACAAGTGGCGCGCTCAACGCGACGCAGACGAGCCAGACCATCGTCATCAAGACGATCGAAATGAACGATCAGCCCGACGGTGGCTGAGCTCTTCAGCTAGCGTCGCAATCCATGAATCTCGCTCTCTGGATCGTCTCCGGGTTGCTCGCGTTCTCGATGTTCGGTGCAGGCGCGATGAAGGTCGTCACGCCTCGCGTCAAGCTCGCCCTGAAGATGAAGTGGGCGGCGACCTGGAGCGACAGCAACGTGAAGCTGCTCGGGCTCGCCGAAGTGCTCGGCGCTATCGGCCTCATCGTTCCGCAGGCGACGGGAATCCTCCCCATACTCACGCCCATCGCCGCCATCTGTGTCCTGATCTTGATGGCAGGAGCCGTGAAGACGCACGTCGATTTCAAAGAGCCAGTCGTGGCGCCCGTGATCTTCGCGTTGATGTGCGTCTTCGTCGCGATCGGTCGCTTCGGCATCCTCTGAGCGCCACGCTTCCCACGCGCTGCGATCCCCGCTAAAACCCGGGTCGGCATGCGCAAGTACAGCACCGCGATCTTCGTCGTGGTCGCGCTCCTCGTCGCGCTGGGGCTCGATTTCGCGCTGCCGGTGGTGATCAGAGATGGCTCGATCCGCCAGCTCGTCATGCTCGTGGCGTGCAACGTCGTGGTCGCGCTCTCGCTCAACGTCATCAACGGCATGGCGGGTCAGTTCTCGATCGGACACGCGGGCTTCCTGAGTCTCGGCGCGTACACGAGCGCGGTGCTCAGCGCCAACATGCACGAGTGGCTCGGCGGCGGAGACACCACGTTCGGCAAGAGCTTCATCGTGGTCCCTGTTTGTTTGATCGCGTCTGCGATCGTCGGCGGCGCGTTCGGCTTCATCGTCGGGCTGCCGAGCTTGCGCCTGAAAGGTGACTACCTCGCGATCGTTACATTGGGCTTCGCGGAGATCGTTCGCTTGGTCATCGGCACGGCGCAGGTGCAGAACTCGGCGGGGCAAGAGCAAGGCGGCTGGTTGCATGGTCTGGGCGCAGCCATCAGTAACCTCGGCGGACAGAACGGCTACATGGGACCGCGCGGTGAGGGTCTGCCGCTCTACGCCGGTCCGTTCTGGATCCTCGGCATCGCGGTGCTCGCGGGAGTCGCAGCGTGGCGCCTGAAGTTCTCCGGTTGGGGCCGCGCCCTCCGCGCGCTTCGCGAGGACGAGATCGCCGCCGCCGCGGTCGGCGTGGACCCCACGCGCTACAAGGTGACGTCATTCGTGATCGCCGCGGTCGGCGGCGCGGTCGCCGGCGGAATGATCGCGCAGATGCGAGACGGCTCGTACCTCGTGAACCCGGAGACCTACAATTTCTCTGCATCGTTCGACGCGATCACGATGGTCATCCTCGGCGGATCCGGCAGCGTCTCCGGCGCGATCCTCGGGGCCGTCTTCGTCACGGTGTCGGTCAAGGCGATCGAGCTGCTTCAGAACACGAGCGTGGCCCAGCTCATTCAAGGCCCCCACATGATCGGCACGTTCGAGCTCAAGGTGGACTTGAACGCCCTGCGCATGATCGTGTACGCGATCGTCCTCATCGCGCTGATGATCCGCCGGCCCGAGGGCTTGTTCGGCGAGCGCGAAATCGGGCAGAAAAAGCGAGAGCCCAAGAAGCCAGCTCCGCCGACACCAGCGCCGGTGGCTGCGTGAGCAAGCTCGTACTCGACCACGTATCGAAGAGCTTCGGCGGCTTGCGTGCCGTCCTCGACGTGAGCTTCACCGTGAACGAGAAGTGCATCTTCGGTCTCATCGGCCCGAACGGCGCGGGCAAGACGACGGTCTTCAATTTGATCACCGGCGTGTACAAGCAGGACACGGGTTCGATCAAATTCGGCGACACGGATTTGCTCCCCAAGAAGCCCGCGGAGATCGCGGCGGTCGGTGTCGCGCGAACGTTCCAGAACATCCGCCTCTTCGGGCAGCTCACCGTGATCGAGAATTTGCTCGTCGCGTGCGAGCTGCAGAAGAGCGCACACCTCGGCTCGGCGCTCTTTCGCACGAAGGCGCACTACGATGACGACGAGGCCATGAACAAACGTGCGCTCGAGTTGCTCGACGTCTTCGAGATGCGCGAGATGGCGGACGAGGACTCGACGTCGCTCTCCTACGGAAATCAGCGGCGGTTGGAGATCGCGCGCGCGATGATGCTCAAGCCCAAGCTGCTCTTGCTGGACGAGCCCGCCGCCGGGATGAACTACGGCGAGGCGGAGGGACTCAAGACCCAGATCCGCTGGCTGCGCGACACGTTCGAGCTTGCGGTCGTTCTCGTCGAGCACAACATGCAGGTCGTCATGGGCGTGTGCGAGGACATCCACGTGCTCGATCACGGCGAGACGATCAGCCACGGCGACCCCGAGCACGTGCGGGCGGACCCTGCAGTCATCGCCGCTTATCTCGGCGAGCCTGACGAAGACGAGCTCACCCAAGGGGCAAGCGCCGATGCGCGTTGAGCACCCGCACCGCCCGAAGGTTGCGCTGCCGGAGGGTGCGCCGCTGCTCGAGATCGAGCGGCTCGAGGTGAGCTACGGAGGCATCCGCGCGCTCAAGGGGATCGACATCGCGATCAAGCCCAAAGAGGTCGTCGCGATGATCGGCAGCAACGGCGCGGGGAAGACGACGACCTTGAAGAGCGTCGCTCGACTCCTGCCGATCAAGGCGGGTGACATCCGCTACGCAGGAAAATCGATCGCGAACGTCGCGACCGACACGCTCGTGGGGATGGGCGTCTCGCTCGTGCCGGAGGGCCGCGCGATCTTTCCGAACCTGACGGTGCGAGAGAACCTGGAACTCGGCGCGTATCTGCACCGCGACCCCAAGACGATCAAAGACACGATCGAGGACGTCGTTGCCCTGTTCCCGCGCCTCGGTGAGCGCATGAAGCAAGAGGGAGGCACGCTCTCCGGCGGCGAGCAGCAGATGCTCGCGATCGGTCGCGCGATGATGGCGAGGCCCACGCTGCTGCTCCTCGACGAGCCCAGCCTCGGCATCGCGCCCAAGCTCGTCGTGCAGATCTTCGAGTCGATCAAGAAGATCGCCGAGGCCGGTGTGACGATCTTGGTCGTCGAGCAAAATACGCGGATCGCCCTAAAATACAGTCAGCGCGCGTATGTGCTCAAGACCGGCGAGATCGCGATGCAGGGGCCCAGCGCCGAGCTCGCGAAGAACGAAGAGATCCGCGCCGCTTACCTCGGCGGCTGAGTCCTCTGCCAACTAGAGATCACGTACTGCGGTGACGTGCGCGCCTATCACGCGCCGCTTGGTGGCGCCGATGTCCGAGACATCGAAGCTGCCGACGAGCGGTGTGAACTCGGCCTTTCGTCCCCAGCCGCTCTTCGTGCTCGGAGCGGTGGGCAGCACGTGCACGTCGAGTGCGTGGGGCTGGCCGCTGCCGTCGCTCAACACGTCGCCGCCGACTCCGCCGCCTGAACCGCTCGGGAGCTGCTCGCGCGAAGTGATCTCGATCCTCACGACGAGCCCGCGCTTGCTCGGGTGGAGCTTCTTGCCAACGAGCGTGGTGGAGCTCTCCTTCGCGACGTCGTCCCAATACGCCTTTCCGGCGGGCGTACCGACCGCGTTGATCGAGAGGAGCACTCCTCCTGCGCTGATGACCGCGTCGAACGTCGCGCTCCCGTTGACCGGAGCGAGCGAGCGGCTCGCGGAGTCCTCCAGCGCGCGCACGATCGGGCCGCTCACGGGGTCGCCGGCAGCAAGCTCTCGATCGCGTAGGCCCTCTTCGATGCCGCGCTGCACGCGATCGTGCACCACCTCGGCGTCCGTGCGCGGCGTCACTGCTGCGAAGCTTCTCGTGTCGCCGACGCCGAGATCGTCTTGCGTGAGCGCGTCGACGTTCCACACGCTGACGGTGGGCGCTTGGCCTGTGGCGGGCGCCGCGGACTCGATCGCGCTCGGGCCCGTGGCGGGCGCGGAGTCGGACACGACGCCTCCCCAGGACGAGGTCGTTCGCGAGGTGCTCGTGCGCGCGTGGTTCTCCAGAGCGCCGCCGGGCGAGTCGTCGTGCACGTTCGGCGAGCTCTCCGCGATCTCCACCTCGAACGTCGGCGCGACGTCGACGCTCGCGACTGACGGCGGTGCTGCCGACGGTCGCAGCCACCACGCGCCGACGTGCGCGAACGCCGCGAGCGCAAGCGCGAGCGGAAAGCGCGAGGCCTGGATCACGGCGGGAGCCTAGCCGCTATCCATCGACAAGTCTTCCCGCGCCCGAGCCTCACGCGTTTGGCGCCTACGACTTGGCAAACGCACGGAGCGCCTCGCCGAACGCGCGGAGCGCCTCGCCGAACGCGCGCACGAAGCCGTCGGTCTCCGGATCGAACCCGCGCTCGAGCCAGATCGCGAGAACGACCAGCCATCCGGTGTCGCGTTGGAAGCGCGGCTCGATGCGTCCGATCAGGCGATCGCCCAACACGATTGGCAGCGCGTAATAGCCATAGGCGCGCTTCTCCGCCGGCGTGTAGACCTCCCACTTGTAGTCGAAGTCGAACAGGTCGCGCACGAGCGCTCGATCCCAAACGAAAGGATCGAGCGGGGCGATGAAGCTCACGTGAGGCGCGATCGCGTTGGCCACGAGGAGCAACGGGCGCTCGCCAGAGAGCACGTACCTCGGCCCGCGGACGCCCTCTACGGTCACCTCATGGAGTGCGCCGAGATCGACGAGCGCCTCCAAATGCCTTTTGCGTTCGTTCGCTGTCGCGATCCCGCTGACGAGCTCCGGCGCTCCGTTGCGACCCATGAGTCCGACCGCGCGGTGTCGTGAGAGGAGCCGGTGACGAATCGACTCCGACGTGGAGACTCGCCGCGCGAGCAGCTCACGATCGAAGAGGTGCTCGATAAGGGCGTAGGTCCGCCGGTTCCCGGCGCGGCTAGCGATCCCGACTCTCCCCGTACTGAAGAGCGCGTCCAATACATGACGGGTCAATGACGTGGGGACGCCCCAATGTCCGTCGACGGTCTGCTTGCCTTCGCTCGCGTCGAAGTCGCCCGGCGCGAGCGGGCCAAGGTCACGGAGGCGCGTGAGCATCCGCTTGGAGTGCTCCTTCACCAGCTGGCCCGCGCGTCGTCCTTCCGCGCGTTTCCACGTGAAGCGGTGCCACGGCAGCTCGCTCACCGGCAGCAGGTTGAGCGACTTGTTGTACGCCTCGAACAAGCGTCGCTCTCCGTGGCGGGGATACAGCAAGTCGTCGCAGAGCTCGCGGCGGAAACCTGCAATGCGCGCGAAGAGCACCAGATCGTGGTTGCGCGCGCCGGTCACCTCCAGCGGATCGAACTGCAGCGAGCCGAAGCGCTCCGCAACTTGAGCACCGCCGCGCTCGTCGCCGGAAGGGAGCGGGGCGGGGCGAGCAGGTGCCTCCGCACGAAGAAGCGTCGCGCGCTCGCTCCGTCTATTTCCACGAGCAGGTTTTTGCGACCGCGTCCGCCGCGCGGTCCCGCAAGCGAGCCTCGAGCTTTGGCGAGCGAGAGAGAGGCGAGAGCCGCGCGCAGGTCGTCTTGAGCACGCTCATGTGCGGGTCCATCGGATCGATCGCGCCCACGATCACCGACGCGAAATCGCCCTTGTCCAGCGCGGCGGCAAGCGCGGAGTCCATCGCCGCCGCGCATCGATCGATCGCGGCTGCGAGCGGGACGGTGAGCTGCGCGTGCTGTTCGATGGGTCGTTCGGTGAACGCATCACGCCACGCCGTCGCGAGTCGATCGCACGCGATCGTGTCGTCCTTCGCGAGCGCCGTGAGCAGCCCTGGCTCTGCTGTCGCGCCCACCCAAGACAGCGCGGCGTCGTCGGTCTTGGCGAGGTGCGAAGACGCGCGCAGACATGCCTGCCCGTCGCGCGAAGCCGCGGGCACCCGCATGAACGTGGCGCGCGACTCAAGGCTGGCGTCGTCCGAGGCGAGGCCGCGGCACATCGACTCGCGCGTCGACGCGTCTGCGAGCCGCTTCTCGATGAACGGCTGCGCCGCCTTTCCGCTGCTCGCGAACACCGCAGGGACGCTCACGGCGCGCGTGTCGTTTCCGAGCAAGCGCATTGCCCCGTCGAGGTTGCTCGCGAACGTCTCGAGGTGAGGGTCCTTGCGCGTCATCGCGATCCCCGCGAGCTCCGCGCGCGTCACGTCCGCGAGCCCGTCACGCATCATTTTCGGTCCCCACTCGGCGTCGCGCAGCGTCGCTTGCCACGCAGCGGAGTACACGTTCATGTCGGTACCCGCGCGATCCTCGAGCGCCTTTTGCGCCGCCGGGTTCTTGTCCGCGAGTCGGCCAAGCGCCGCGATCGCCTCGGGCGTGTCTTGGGCGACCAAGTACTTCACGTCGCCCTTCTTCTCCGCGTCCGTCACGTTCGCGGTCTTGCACGCGCCCGTGAGCGCGATCGCGATCACCGCAAAAATGAGCCGCGCGCGCCCTCTCATTGAATCGCCTGGACCGTCATGGACCGCACGACAGCCTTCTCGAACTCGACTCCCATCGTGCAAGTCACGACCTCCGCGCTCCGCCCTTTGTTGGACTGCGTCGTCACTGTCACGTTCGACGCGTCGTCGATTCCCAGGAGCTGAGCCAACGTTGCTTGCATGGACGGATCGTTTGGAAGTCCATGGGCCGCGCAACGCCGAAGGTTCCCGATGTGCGTACGAATCGTCTGCTCGTCTCTTCCTTGAGAGCCGGAGATCGAGATGCCGATGGCGGCTTCAACCCCACGCCCCGAGCTCGTTTCCCCGCATGCCACTGCGCCGCACGATCCGCTGATGTGCCCGATGAGGCCAAGGCCTCCAAGCCCAATGCTCGCATCCGGCTTCGAGGCAGCGGCGACCTTCGTCGGAGACGCATCGACCGACGCGTCCGCCGGAGCGGCGACAACGGCAGACGCCTCCCGCGCGGCATCCACGACATCATTCATCGGCGCGCTCGCAGCGGCTCGAACGCTGGCGCTCGGAGTGATCTCGTGAAGTGCGAGAGCAGGATCGACCGGCACATCCTCAAACGTGGACGGCCAAGCCCCCTGTCCAACCCTCATCGCCCCAAGCATACCGCCAGCGAGCCGACCAACTCCCAATTTCCTTTTCGCCACCAGCGACCGAAACAACCGGCGAGCGCACGGTGCCATTTCTGGGAATTTCCGACCGCGTGATGCGAGAGGCCGGGCCCGTGATCTTCTCGTTCACCTGCGCCAGTCAAGTCCGGCGGACCGCACCGGCTCGCTAACAATGCGTTTGTGCCAAGCCCCCAAAGTGCAAAGGCGATCCGCCGAGCCAATGCCCTCACAGCAGCAGGTTCCCCCTCTCGAGCCGCGCGCAGCGCACGAACTAACGAACACTCGAGATGCGCATCGAATACCGCAAGAACGAACCTTCAATCCCAGGAGCCCCCTCACACGGCGGAGTGAACGAGAAGATCCCTTTGTCAGCCTCGTGCGGGAGACCCTGAGCGCATCGCGCACGCTGTTCGCTCGACGCACGTGTAGCAACCTCGAGAGACGAGAAGCGGAACAGCAGGTCGACGTCAGCGTCGCGTCCCGCGTAGAAGCGCAAGACTCCGCGCTCCGGGACAGTGCCCCAAGCCCCGGATTTCACGGCCTCGTTCGCATCGAGCTTTCCACACACTTCCCATGCGACGTCGGAGCCGAACGGCGGAAGCGGCGGCGCGCCGGTCGACGCGAACGAAGCGCGGAAGCGCTGCGCCATCCACTGATCGACCTCGACCCACGTGCCGTCGGCGAACGTGAAGATGACGCGCCCGCCGTTCGGACCGAAAGGTGCGTCCGCGTTCGTCTTCGTCGGCGGGTACTCCATCGCTCCGCTCGCGAGCGTCGACGGCGCGCCGTACAACGGCTGGTCACCAGACCTGAGCGCGAGCGGATCTCCGAACGCCTTGCGCAGCACAGTCACCCGCGACGTCTCGTGCCCCGTGGAGCTGCTCGCACGCGGCGGTCCTTGCCACTCGTACGTCTCGGCCATCGCGGCGCGCATGCCTTGGAGATCTCCAAGGTGATCCATTGCGAGCGTGTCGCGGTTCGCGAACAATGGGCCGAACAAACGCGTTCGCTTCATCCTGTCGAGCACCATCGTCGAGCTCAGCTCAGGTCGCTCTCCGAGGATCTCCTTGAGCCAAGGATCGCCCGCGCACGAGTCCGCCTCGATCGGAGCGCTGCCCGCCGTCGTCGTCTTGTTGGCCGTGGTCGATGCGCAGGCCACGAACACGAGAGAGTACACGAGCGATTGATTCATGTCCGTTGGACGATGCGCTTCGTCCGGTCATGCAACGCGGCGTTTCGCCTCGTCACACGTCGATGTCCGAGTCCGGCTTCTCGTCGGGTTTATCCGCTTTGCTCGGCGGACCCTCGGTGCGAGACGGGACCTTCTTGCGCGGCCCCTGGTCGAGGTTGAGGCGAACGGGCAGCACGACCATGGGAACGCCCTCGTGCTGGAGGCGCTGCTGGATCATGAACGCGGTCTCGTTGTGCAACATGCGACCGATCGCCGTGTCCTCGCTGAAGAGCAGCTGGCCTGCGACGAACAGCGCGCGCGGATACTTGGCGATCTGCTCGAGCGCCATCTTCTCGGCCTCGACGGCGACCTCGGTGCCCGTGCTGTACACGCGCGTCGCTGGCATGCCGAGCGTCGCCGCGAACTGGACGTATTTGTCGAGCGCGTCCTCGGTGCGCTTCTCGAGCTCGTGCACCTCGTCGATGCCCTTGAAGTTGCCGCTGTCGATGATCGCGATCGACGCGAAGATCACACCCTTGAAGTGACCTGGAAACATGCGCAACAGCGTGAAGAGCGCATGCCGCCCGAGTCCGCCATAGCCGCCGACGAACAGCACGGCGATCGGCGACTCCGGGTCGAGCGACTGAATCGACACAGGCTTCGCGTCCGCCTTGAGCGGGTCTGGGAGCTCGGTGTCGAGGCGCCGAATCGCCGTGACGACGCGCATGTAGTGCCGCTTGATGTAGATGCACAACATGACGAGCAGCCCGGTGATGATGAGCGTGAGCCAGCCGCCGTCCGCGAACTTCTCGATGCACGTGACGATCAGGATGGTCACGCACAGCACGAGCGCGATCAAGTGCAGGGGCAGGTGCCTGTACCAATCCGGGCGCTTCTTGCGCTCCTGGATCCAAAACTTGCTCATGCCGAGGTTGGAGAGCGAGAACGTCAAGAACACGTTGATCGAGTACATGACGACGAGCTTGCTCACGTCGCCGTGCGTGTAGATGAGCGCGAGGATCGACGTGCCGCTCATCAGCATGACGCCGTTCTGCATGCTCAACGTCTCGGAGAGTGCGGCGAAGCGGTGCGGCAGCCACGAGTCGACGGCCATGTTCGCCATGACGCGCGGACCGTCCACGAAGCCGGCTTGCGCGGCGATGAACAAGAGACCGGCCTCGCTCACGAGCGCGACCCACATGAAGGGACTCCCGAACGGCCCCCAGTGCTGGGTGATCTGCGCGAGCAGCACCGAGTTCATCGTCACGCCCGGATCGCGATCGGGCATCGCCTTGACGAGCAGGTACGAGAAGATGATGCCGCCCGCCGTGATCGCGAGCGACGTGGCCATGAGCACCATCGTTCGCTTGGCGGTGCGCGTCTTCGGCTCACGCATTATCGCGACGCCGTTCGAGACGGCCTCGATGCCGGTGTACGTGCCGCCGCCAAGTGAGTAGGCGCGGACGAACAGCGCGAGCGTGCCGAACATCGTGAGCGACGTGACCGTGCTGCTCAGGTTCGCCCGTGTGTCGGCGACGGTCTGCCCGATGTGGCCCACGTTGCCGCCGATCGCGACGGCGAGGGCGATCACGTGCGTCACCACGAACACCAAGAAGATCGGCAGGATGCTCTGTACGGACTCTTTGATGCCGCGGATGTTCAAGATCGTGAGCACCACGATCGCGCCGAGCTCGATGAGCACCTTGGTGCGCTGAACCGGATCGAACCACGTGCCGATGTCGTGGATCGCGAGGAGTCCGCCGTCAGGCAGGTTGTAGGCCGTGATGTTCCCTGCCGCGTCTCTGATCGCGGTTTGGTGGAACAGCGAGCCCTCGCGGTTGATCATGCTGAACGTGGCGTCTCCGCCGGCCGCGATCGACGTCGTGATCGTGAGCACGTAGTCGACGAGCAGCGCCGAGCCGCTCACCACGCCGAAGCGCGGACCGAGGAGCTTGGTGGCGACGACGTATCCTCCGCCGCCCGCGGGGAAGTGCTCGATGATGCGCGTGTAGCCGTACGAGATGATGAAGACGGTGAGCGCTGTGCCGATCGCGAGGAAGATCGCGAGCGACGAGTGGTCTGCGATGACCTCTCCGGTCTCTTTGTTGTACGTGAACAGCGCGCGAAACGCCTCGTGCGGTCCGTAGGCCGAAGACGACAGACCGTCGGCCCCGAGCCCCACCCAAGCGAGCATGGCGACCAGCGACACAGCGTGGAACGTGTGCTCGTCGTGAACGTCTTTCGGCTTGCCGAAGAGCAGGTCTTTGATTTTTGACATCGTGCGTGCGGGCCCTGACTGCCCGATCGAGCGGACTTTTCCCACAAAGCGCGCGCGCTGTCACGTCACACGCGCACCGGCGTTCACGGCATCAGAAAAGTATCAAACGGACCAACCGCCTCAACCGCCCCTTTGCGCGAGCGTCTTCGTAGGTCGCAGGGCGACGACCGAGACGCCCGCGAGGATCAGCGCTCCGGCGACCACCGCGCGCCCGGTGAGCGCGGTGCCGAGCTGTACCCATGCGAGAGCCCCCGCGATGAGCGGCTGCAAATAGATGTAGATCGTGACGAGCGTGGGCGAGCTCTTCCCCAGCGCCCACGCGTTCGCAAGATAGGCTACGAGCGTCGGCATCAAGAGGATGTACCCAACGAACATCCAACCGCGCGTCGACCAAACCGGCGCCTCTCGAATCAAGATCGGCATTCCGTAAGGCGCAAAGAGCGCCGCACCCCAGACGAAGATCCAAGTCACGAGCGTCCACGCCCCGAGCCGTGCGACGACTCGCCGCGAGAACACGAGGTAGGCCGAATACGACAGCGAGTTGATCGTCACGATGATGGCGCCTCGATCCAGTTGGCGAACGCCAGTCAGCCACAGCACGCCCGAGAGGGCTAAAACGAAGCCGATCGCGAGGCGTAGACTCGGCTTCTCCACGCGGAACAGGACGCTGAGCACGGCCGTGAACACCGGGATGGTCACGCTCAAGAGCGCGGCGGACAACGGAGTCGTCGAGCGTAGTCCGATGAGGAACAAGGTCTGATTGAGCGAGATCCCGAGGACGCTCAGTCCCGCGAGCGTCAGGTGATCGCGCCACGTGGTCTTCTGGCGAAGCCCGAACGCTTGCGTGAACGCCAAGAACACGATCGCCGCGCCGCCCATCCGCACCATCGCGAGCGCTGCGGGCGCGATGTTCTCTCCGCCGGACGCGAGCGGTGCCATCGCGATCTTCCCCTCCACGGCTTGTGAGGCGAACGCGAACTGGACGACGAGCAGCGCGGCGTGGACCTTCCAACGCGAGCTCTCTCTGGCTGCCAGGGGCGACAACGGGCGCACGCACTATGCCCTTATCATCGATAATGCGGTGCGGCGGAGATGAGATGACAGGATGATGATGCGCGAGCGAATCAGGTAACGCATCCTTAGCGTGTGGTGATCCCGTCGTCCTCCAACCCGAGAGAAAGCTTGCTGGTGTTCAGCGATGTTCACTTGGGGAGTGACGTCAACGACCGGCCCACGACAGAGCTCATTCGTCGCTCGAGTCGCATCGACGCTGACCTGGCTGAGCTGCTCCGTCACTACGCCGAACAGAAGCCGAGCGGCGATCGCTGGCGCTTGGTGATCGCCGGTGACTTCATCGACTTCATCGGCATGGTCGTCGACGATCCCAAAAACGAAGAGCTCACGAGCGAAGAGCGCGAGCATGGCCTCGGCAACTCGTCGGAGCACGCGCGCATCAAGCTGCGTCGCGTCGCGGAGCGCCACACCGACGTCTTCGAGGCGTTGGCGGAGTTCGTCGCGCGCGGTCACGCGCTCACGCTCGTGCACGGCAACCACGACGTCGAGTTCCACTGGGACGACGTGAAGAAGGACTTTCGCGAGTACCTCTTCCAACACGCAGGCGACGTCGATCGCGCCGAGTTCCTCGCGCGCATCGAGTTCAATCCTTGGTTCTTCTACTGGGGAACGGTCGCGTACATCGAGCACGGACATCAGTACGATTCGTTCTGCGCGACCGACCACATCATCGCGCCGGTCTCGCCGCTCGACCCGCGTCGCGTGGCGCGCGGGTTCTCCGACACTCTGTTGCGGTTCGTCGTTCGCCCCACCCGCGGGATGCGCGAGCACGGTCACGAGCAACTCGGGATTACCGATTATCTCGCGTTCGGGGCGAAGCTCGGGCTCAGCGGAATGCTCGCGCTGCTCACGCGGTACGTGCGCGCTGTCGTCGAGCTGTTCAAGCTCCGCCGCCTGCACTTCTCCGAGGCCGCGAAGGCGCTCCGGGAGGAGCACGAGCGACGCAAGGCGCTGTTCGGCGAGGCGAGTCGCATCGGGATGGATCGCATTCGCGCTCTCGCCGCGCTCCAAGTGCCGCCGCTCACGCGCTCGATTCACGGGATCATGGCGAGCCTCTTGCTGGATCGATTGGCGCTCGGGCTGATGGCGTCCTTGTTGCTCGTCACGTTCGGGATCTTGTGCGCGTATCAATCGCACTTCTTCTACGCGTGCCTCGCGGTGATCGTCGCGTGGCTCGTCGCGCACCGGCACCTGACCAAGCTGAGGCACGTGGACGCGGCAGACGAGATGTCCATTCGCGCGGGTCACCTCGCTAAGCTCTTGCCCGCGGCGTTCGTCGTCATGGGTCACACGCACACGCCCGCGACGACGCCGATCAACGACGGCGCGTCGACGTACATCAACCTCGGCTCGTGGGCGGAAGAAGAGCCCGGCGAGTCCGCGCAGTCGTACACGGCGGCGCGCACGCACCTCGTGATCCACGTAGAGAACGGTGAACCGCGCGCCGAGCTGCTCGCTTGGGATTCCACGACCGGACCGAAGCGCTTCCGCTAGAAGGTCGTCATGAAGATCGTAATCCCGGGCGGCACTGGGTTCATCGGTGCAAAGCTGGTGCTCGCCGCCCAAACTCGCGGTGATGAAGTCGTCGTCGTTTCTCGCAAGCAGACAGCGCCAATCGCCAAAGAGCGGGTCGTTGTGTGGGACGCGCACACCGCGCCCGCGGACGCCGAGTGGGTCCGCGCGGTGGACGGCGCCGACGCGGTCATCAATCTCGCGGGCGCGAGCGTCGCGGACGAGCCGTGGACGCCATCGCGGTTGCGAGTGTTGGAAGAGAGTCGCACCGAGTCGACGCGCGCGGTGGTGGAGGCGCTCGCCCTTGCCAAGCAGAAGCCGAAGGTCTTGGTCAACGCCTCCGCAATCGGCTACTACGGCTCGCACCCGACGGGCGAGGTGACGTTCGACGAGTCCAGCGCCCCGGGCCCCGGAGTGCTCGGTGACATGTGCGTCGCGTGGGAGGAGGCCGCCAAGAGCGCTCGAGGTGTGCGCGTCGCGCTCGCTCGCATCGGCATCGTCCTCGGTGACGGCGGCGCGCTCGCCGCGATGACGACGCCGTACAAGGCGTTCGTCGGCGGCCCGATCGGCTCGGGCAAGCAAGTGCTCAGTTGGATTCACGGAGACGACTGCGTGCGCGCCCTGTTGTTCGCGGTCGATCACGAAGAACTCACCGGGCCGTTCAACGCGTGCGCGCCCGAGCCTGCGACGATGGACGAATTCGCCAAGGCGTTAGGCCGCGCGCTCCACCGCCCGGCCGTATTTCGCGCGCCTGCGTTCGTGGTGCGCCTGGCGATGGGAGCGCGCGCGACGATCGTCCTCGACGGCCAGCGCGTCGTCCCCAAGCGCCTCCTCGCCGCGGGTTTCACCTTCGAGCACCCGTCTTTGCTGGGCGCGCTGCAGCACGTCACGAGTGCACCTTGACGGCTCCAAAGCGTTGCGAGACGATTCAAATGGATGTCTAACTTCGATGACGACGGCGAGCGGACCAACGTCACGCAGCTGGGTGCCGTCAAGGCCTTGCTCGACAAGGCCAAGCGTGACCGCGCGTACTTGATCGTCCTCGCAGGCGCGAACGTCGGCGAGATGCACAAGCTCGACAGCTCCGGCGAGATCGTCATCGGTCGTAGCATAGGGGTCGCGATTCGTCTCTCGGATGACGGCGTCTCGCGCAAGCATGCTCGCCTCGTCGTGGACCAAGGCAACGTCCGCCTCGACGATCTCGGCAGCGCGAACGGCACGTTGGTGAACGGCACGCGCGTAGTGGACAACATCGCGCTCAAGGACGGCGATCAGATCCAGATCGGGTCGACCACCATCCTCAAGTTCACCTACCACGACAGCCTGGAAGAAGAGTTCCAGCGCAAGATGTACGAAGCTGCGCTGCGCGACCCGATGACGAAGGCGTACAACAAGAAGCACCTCTCGGATCGCCTGGAGGCAGAGCTTGCGTTCGCGCGAAGGCACGGCAGCGCGCTGTCTCTCGTGATGATCGACGTCGATCACTTCAAGCGCGTGAACGACACGATGGGTCACCCGGCGGGAGACGCCGTGCTCATCAAGCTGTCGCAGATCGTCCAGGCCACCCTGCGCGCGGAGGACATGTTCGCGCGGTACGGTGGCGAAGAGTTCGCCGTGCTTTGTCGCGGCTCTTCGCTGGCGCAGACGGCGATCCTCGCGGAGCGCATTCGCTCGACGGTGGAACGCACGCCGTTCGAGTTCGACGGCAAACAGATCGCGGTGACTTGCTCGCTGGGCGTCACTTCACTCATGGAGCGACCCGCCGCGACGGTGCTCGAGTTCGTGAAGAACGCCGATGCGGCGCTTTACGAGGCCAAACGTGGCGGACGCAATCGGGTGGTTTCTTCTGGGTAGTCCGCTGCGCGCGGGGGGGACGGGGGCACCCGCTCGCGGGGAGGTTGTGGCTCGGCGACGCGCAGCACTTTCCCCTATGCCGGCCGACACTAAAGCCCCGGTGTCGTGTCACTTACTCGCGCATCACATGGTCGGCCGCCCTAGGAAAAAGCACCGCACGCTCGCCGGTTGGTTCGGTCGCGGGTGGCGAAAAGGGAATACGGAGGTTGTCGCTGCTGGTTCAAACGTGAGGGTTGGGTTTATCCTCGCGCGCTCATGAAGCCTTCGATCCTTGGTGTGCTCGTTGTCTGTGTTTTGTTCGTCGCTTGCGACGATCCAAAAGACAAAGAGGCTCCCGACACTTCTCCTTCGGTGACTGCGACGGTCGCGAGTTCGGCGCCGACGCCCACGGTTACGGCTTCGCCGGTGAAGAAGAAGGAGTGGAAGTGCACGGAGTCGCAGACGGTCGACTTTCAAGGCGATGACGCGCTCGAGAAGGAGGTTCGCCTCAAGGTGAGCAAGCCCAAGGGCGATGTCACCGTGTCGGACCTTCATACGATCAAGAGCATCAACCTCACGAAATATGGGCCCACCGACGAGCTCAATCCCTGCTTGTTTCCCAAGTTCACGTCGCTGCACGATTTGTTCATCGCACAGGGAAATTTAGAGGACCTGAAGCCCCTCTCTTCGCTGACTCAGCTCGTCTCGCTGCGCGCGACGGACAATCGTGTCGCGGATATCAAGGCGCTCGGCGCGATGGGTCACCTCGATCGGCTCGACCTCTCGAAGACTCAGGTGAAGGACCTCACGCCGATGAAATCGATGGTGGAGCTCACCGAGCTCTCTCTCGACAACACTCAGGTAGACGACATCAGCGTGCTCGCGAGCCTCACGAAGCTCGAGAAGGTGACGCTCGTGAACACGATCGTCAAAGACGTGAGCCCGCTGAAGGCGTGCAAGAACCTCAAGCTCCTCGACATCACGGGCACCGCGATCACCAACACGAGCGGCCTCGCCCCCGGCCTCAAGATCAAACGCGAGTAGATTGTAGGCGAGCCCCATCTTGAAAGATGGGGCTATCGGGCGGAGGTAGTTGAACTCTCTCAAGCCCGCCCGAAGGCGGGCTCGCCCGTGCGCAAGAAGCTGCCCGATGCCCATCTTTCATGATGAGGCTCGCCAGTCGAAGATCAAGCGCGAGTAAGTCTCGCGATCAACACGCCCGCGGCGACTGCGACGTTGAGGCTCTCGATGGCTCCGCTTCCTCGAAGGCCGATCACCTCGTCGCACTGAGCGAGCATGCGCTCGGTCAAGCCTTCGCGCTCGTTGCCCATCACGAGCACCATGGGCTTTCTGAACTGAGCTTTGCTCGCGTCGAGCTGTGCGTTCGCGTCGGTGCCGACGATGCGGATGCCCTTCTCGCGGAGGCGTCTCAACGTGTCGACGAGATCGGTGGTGCGAGTGAGTCTCACGCCCTCTGCGCCGCCCTCGGCCACTCGAACGGCTTGCGGCGCGAGCGTGGAGCCGAGGATCACCGTGTGCGCTCCGAAGAACGCAGCGGTTCGCAATATGGCTCCCACGTTGTAGGGATTGCGGACGCGGTCCAGTGCGACGACCACAGCGGTCTTGTCGTGCGCCAGCAGCTCGGCGAGCTCGTTGGGAGTCGTCCACTTGCGCGGCTTGGTCTGCAGGCAGACGCCCTCGTGATGCGTGGAGTCGGCCATTCTCTCGAGCTCGACGTCGTCGCGCACCAGCATCGGGAGCGTCTTTTGTGCGGCAAACTGAGTCAGCGGGGCGATCTCTTCCGCCATGTCTTCGGAGTACGCCACGCGCAAGAGATCGCCTGGACGTTTGGCGAGCACGGCCAAACACGCCTGTTTCCCGTAAACGACCTCTGTTTCTTCTTTCGCCAAGGCTCTCTCCTTACCAAGGATAGGAACTATCACGCGTCTCGAACGTCGAACGGGGAGTGATGGTCGCGGCCTGAGCGTTGACCAAAGGCACTCCACCTGGGATGGGTAAAGAACGGTGTCGGCGCTCGCACATAAGGACGTGACCGAAAGCGACAAGCGGGTCGTCACCACGCTGCGCGTGATCGTTGCGGTCGTGTTCTCTTTGTTCGTGCACAGCTCGGCGGCGGTGTTCGGACTCCTACTGCGCGGAGGCACGCCCTCGCAGGGCGGCGAGGCTGGGAACATGGGCGCGGGAGACCTCACCGTTGACGTGTCAGTCGCTGGCCCGGCCGCGACGATCGCGCCCCCTGCACAGTCCGCCGATCCCGCCCCGCCGACTCCTCCGGCCAAGCCGACGATCACGCCGCCCGCGCCCACGGACTCTGCCGACCTCCCGCAACCGCCACCTCCGCCCACGCCTCGACAAGACGACGAGAGCGTCAAGCCGCAGCCGAAGACCACGAGCCAACCCAATGTCGGCGGCACGAACTCGGAGAAGACGAGCGGAGGTCGCGCGGCCGGCGTCGACGCTCCGTTCGCGGCGCTGGGCGGCGCGCCCAACACGGTCGAGGGGCAGCGCGCGCTTCTGCCGTCCGCGATGGTCTGCAAGGATCCCGTCGCGGGTCGTTGGGAGGCCGTGAAATACAATCCGCTCTGGGGCGATTGGGTGCGCTTCACGCTCGCCGTCCAAAACTCGGGCGGGATGCTGGGCGGGACGATCACGTCGCGCACGTGGTCCGGCGGTCCGCTGGATTCGACGCCTCCTGCGTGCGGCCCAGGCACGTTCGACATCACCGTCTCGATGAACGCTCACGGCCGCGCCGGTGCGACGAAGATCGAGTTTGGCGCTGCGAGCTACACGGTGACGTCGATCCGCTGTCCGAGCAGCACGCTAGACTACTCGCCAGACAACTTCAGCGGCACGCTCGACACGCGTCGCCAAGAGTTCCAGTCCGTCAACAACGACGGCGCGCGCGACATCGATCAGCCGTACGTGTTTCGCCGCACCGGCTGCCTCGACGAGTAAGCTGACCGCGTGCTCACGGCCCGAGGCAAGACTGAATGGCGCGTTCAAGAGGTCGCGACGCACGTCGGCGTCACGCTCGGCGATGCGGAGCAAGACGCGCTGGCGACGTGGCTCGACACGCTCGCCGTGTGGAATGCGCGCATGGATCTCACGGCGGCCAAGACGAATGACGAAGCATCCGAGCTGATGCTCACCGACGCGCTCGTCCTTGCGGGTCAGATTCCGCGAGGCTCGAACGTCGTCGATGTCGGCGTCGGCGCAGGCGCACCCGGGCTCGGGCTCGCACTCGCGCGTCCTGATCTGCGCGTCACCCTGGTGGAGCCGCTGCAGAAGCGCATCTCGTTCTTGCGCACGGTCATCGGCACGCTCGGCCGCGTCGATGTCACGCTCGTTCACGGAAAGGGAGAGTCGCTCGCGCCTGCCGACTTCGACGTCGCGATCTCGCGAGCGACGCTGGAGCCCTCGGAGTGGCTGAATTTAGGGCTCTCGCTAGTTCGCACAGGCGGAAGCGTTTGGGTGCTCGTCGCGAACGAGGAGGCCGTGCCACTTGACTCTTCGAAGGTCGCGCCGAAGATCGAGACGGAGCGAGTTTCGTACACGCTGCCCTTCTCGAACAAGTCACGCATCGCCGTGCGCTTCGACTATTCTCCACACTAGCCCCCGTGTCTGCGCCCCGCCGCTCACAGCTCCCCCCCAAGCTCGGACCGTTCGTGGTCGGCGCCAAGATCGGCGGCGGCGGAATGGCGGCGGTGTACCTCGGACGACGAGACATCGGAGACGTGCCCGGCCAGAACCTCGTCGCGCTCAAGGTCATCAAGGACAATCTCGCGGGCAACCGAGAGTACGAGGTGATGTTCGACGACGAGGCGCGCATCTTGTCGCGTCTCGATCACCCCAACATCATCCGCCACGTCGCCTACGGTCGCGAGGACGAGTTCGGCTACATCGCGATGGAGCTCGTCCTAGGGCGCTCGTTGATGGACGCCTGGGAGGCGTGCAGCCAAGCCGGTCGCCACATGCCGATCGACCTCGGCGCGCACGTCGGATTGTGTGTCGCCGAAGCGCTCCACTACGCGCACGAGCTCAAGGACGAGAGCGGCAAGCGCCTCGACGTCGTGCACCGCGACGTGAATCCGACGAACATCTTTCTCACCTACGACGGCCAAGTGAAGCTGATCGACTTCGGCCTCGCGAAGGCGAAGGGCCGCGCGTACAAGAGCGCGGAGGGGATCGTCAAAGGCAAGGTCCCCTATCTCGCGCCCGAGCAGATCACCGAGGAGCAGATCGATCATCGCGCGGACATCTACGCGCTCGGCGCGACGCTCTGGGAGATGACCACGGGCCGACGCCTCTTCAAGCGCGAGACGGACGGCGAGACCATCCGCGCGATCAAAGCGCACGACATCCCGGACCCACGATCGATCGTGGAGGGCTGGTACCCGGAGTCTATGTGGAACATCGTGGAGCGCGCGCTCGCGAAGGATCGCGCTCAGCGGCAGCAGACCGCAGGTGAGCTCGCCAGTGATCTACGCGGGATGCTCGCGAAATACGGGCGTAAGGCCCCGATGCAAGAGGCGCTTGCGGCGTTCCTCGAAGAGCTCTTCCCCGGCGAGAACACACGGCAGGCCGCTTGGCTGATCGAGGCCACCGAGAAGGCAATTCCGGCCATGACGATGGCGCCACCCGCGCCGATTGCCCAGATTCCGGACATGACCTCGAAGATGGAGCGGGCGCCGTCCGCAACGCCATCTCCCGCGGAGACTTCGCCGGCACGGCGCGAGGCGGAGCCAGAACCGATTGCGCGGGCGGAGCCGCGTGCCGCTCCTGTCACGCGCTCCCTCGTTCGCCCGGTCTTGGCCGGCGCAATCCTCGCCGTGATGCTGATCGCGGCGTACGCCGTGCTCCGCAGCTAGATTGACTGCATGGTGCGCAAGAAGAGCCTCGCACTCGTGCTCGCGGGCGGCGCGGCTCGCGGGGCATACGAGGTAGGCGTCGTCGATCATGTCGTGCGCGAGGTGGCGCGCGATACCGGGCGAGAGATTCGCTTCGACATCTTGTGCGGCACCAGCGTCGGCGCGCTCAACGCGTGCGGTCTCGGCGCGTACGCGCACGAGGGCAAAGACGCCGCGCGACGACTCGTCGACATTTGGACGAGCCTCGAGGTCTCCGAGCTCGTGAGCCCGGACGTGAGCGGCGTGCTCGGTATGGGCGCGCGCCTGCTCGGTCGGAGCAAGGCGGACAAAGAGTCGGTCGCCGCGCGCGAGGGTGGCATCTTGCACGCGAGCGGGCTGGAGCGCTTGGTAGAGACGCGCATCCCCTTTCCGTCGATCAAGTCCAACCTCGAGAAGGGCCACCTCGATGCGCTCACCGTCTCGACCACGCACGTCGCGAGCGGCAAGACCGTCGTGTTCATCCAGACCAAAGACGGCGCAATTCCAGCCTGGAGCCTCGATCCCACGGTCATCCCCCGCGCCGAGGTCATCACCGCACGACACGCGCTCGCGTCCGCCGCGATTCCCATCTTGTTCCGCGCCGTGCAGCTCAATGGCGAATATCACTGCGACGGCGGACTGCGGCAGAACGTGCCTCTCTCTCCCGCGCGGAGACTCGGCGCTGACGGTCTCATCGTGATCAATCCGCGCCACATCGACGAACAGGGACTCTCCGGCTCGCCAGCGACTGAAGAAGAATTCCCGGGCCCGTTCTTCTTGTTGGGCAAGACGCTCAATGCGCTCTTGCTCGATCGCATCGACACCGATCTCGCACGACTCGAGAGCATCAATCGCATCTTGGACGCTGGCACTCGCGCGTACGGTCCCGGCTTCGTCGACTCGCTGAACGCGCAACTGCGACTGGCGAAGCCATCCTCTCACCTATTGTCCTGCGCCGCAGGTGACGACAAGTCGAAGGCTCCGCCGGGCCGCGGCATGCGACCGCTGCGCGCCGTGCTCGTGCGCTCGACCGAGGACATCGGGAAAATGGCCGCCGAATTCGTGCATAGCGCATCCTTCGCGCGTGTCGGCGGGATCATGGGCCGCGTCATGCGCGCGTTGGCAGATCCGGGCGCGAAGAACGAGAGTGACCTCTTGAGCTACTTGCTGTTCGACGGAGAGTTCGCGGGGAGGCTCATCGAGATCGGTCGAAGAGACGCACGCGCGCGCCACGACGAGCTCTGCGCGTTCATCGAGCGCCTCTACGCCGACGACTGAAGAAACTTGGCCGCGCGGCGCGGTTCGTCGTAGCGGTGGGATCAGTCGCGGCGCAGCTCTCGCCCGCCTCCGCAGGATGTCAGAAGCGTCCACGCGAGTGAACCTGAGCCATTGAGGAGGCGACGATGCGAGTGCATCCGTTGATGTTGGCGATGTGCGTGATTTTTGCGGCGCAAGACATCCGCGCAGACGCGAAGGTCGTCTCTCTTGGCGAGATCAGTGTCCCTCAATCGGGCGACGCAACGATGGCGCCGCGTCTCACCGAAGCGGTGCAAGACGAGCTCGGACGGCTCGATTTGAGCCACGCGCGCAGGCAAGCCGTCGTCAGCGTCTCGGTGGTTCGGTTGGATAGCGAGCCACGCGCGAAGGGGGCCGCGTTCACGTGCGTCGTCTCCGCGACACTACGCAACCCGAAGACCGGAGCCGTCTTCGCGATCGTCGAGGGCCGCGCACGCGCGGAGGGCGAGTCTCCAGGCTCGCTCGAGTCGAGCGCACTCCGCGGCGCAGTTCACGGCGCCGTCACCCGCATTCCAGACGCGCTCAGCTCCCCGCGCTGACTGCCGCTACTGGACTTGCGCGCTATTGGACTTCTGCCATGGAGCGCGGGTGAATCTCTAGATACTTGGTCGTGGCCGCGTCGGCTCCCGCGGGCACGGCAATCGCGAACACACCCGAGACGCTCTTGAAGGTCGTCTTCTGCCCTTGCATCAACCCAACGAACGCGCCGTTGGGCAGGAAATATGGGCTCAAGCTCACGAACGGCGAAGGGCTGCCATCCCAATAAATCCAGCCAATGCCGAACGTCTGCGTCGGCGCTTTGGGTGTGCCGCGCACGTTCGTGACTTGGACCACCAGCGGGCCCACGGTGTCTTCCGCGGCGGACAGCGTGAGATCATCGAGGAGCGCGGGGACCGGCGTGACGCTGCCAGTGCCGATTTTGTGAGCGCACCCGGGCATGAGCTGATCGACTTGAAGCAGCAGCTCATTGTCGCCGTAGCGGTACGCCCAGCCCATCGCGTCGACCTTGTCGCCCACGGCAACTGCAGTGAAGTACATCGCAGTCGCCGCAGAGACGAACATCTTGATCGCGTGGTGCGCGCCTTGTTTCAGCGAGCCGTAGCTCAGGTCTTGTTGGACGTAGAGGTCGCACGCGACACCTGCCACGCAGGCGCTCTTGGTGATGCCCGTGACGTAAACGCCGCTGAGCCACACTTGCGTGGCCTGGCTCGGGTTGTCGGTCCACACGTCCGTGATCGCCTTTGTGGGCACGCCAACGGGCTGGCTCGTGCAATCGGGCCACACGAAGTGATCGTCGCCATGACCGTCCACGGACGAATCCGCGATCGAGGTGTCCGGGCGCGGTGTGCTCGTATCCGGGCCGGGCGCAACGGCCGAATCGACGACCTCTGGGTCCGGCGGCAATCCGCCGATCGTGTTGTCGCTCGCGCACGCCACGACCGCACCTGTTGCAACGCAGATCAATCCGAAGAAGCGGGCAGAGAAACGCATAAAAGGTTGCGCCGCATCTAGCACAGCCCTTCTAACGCGCCACGCCAGCCGAGCCTTTTCTCTTCCTTCCGTGTCCAACCGTTGCGAGACTGCGGCCGCTTTTGAAAAAAAGGGAGCCTCGATGCGCGCACTGACTGGATCTCTCGTGTTGTGGGTGTTGGCGTGTGGCGGTCCGCAGGCCGACCCCGTGACCCCGATCGCGTCGACGACGCCGGCGAGCGCCGCTCCCACCGTGAGCGCTGCGCCGACAGCGTCGGCCGCTCCTGATGCGGGCAAGCCGGTGGAGGCGACGTCGCCCGCGTGCTTGGCGCTCGAGCGAGATCGCGCGGCCGAGAACGTGGCGATCAAAGAGGTGTCCGAGTCGAAGGATCCGCTGAAGCGCGGCGCGGTGCTCGACGACACCGAGCGCTCGTCGTTCACGTCGTGCAACAAAACCAAGACCGGCGGCGCCTGGGGCCTCGCGCTGAAGGACCTGAAGCCCGAAGCGAACGGTACGACCGCGCAGCTCGTCGCGATCCACATCGACAGCAAAGGACAGAAGACCACGCTCGTGCTCAAAGGCCCCAACGATCGCGTCAAGGAGCGCGCGTTCGCGGTCAACGATCACGACCACACCTCTATCGAGTCGATGCGCCTGTTCGACTACGACGGTGATGGCGAGGAGGAGCTCGTGGTGATCGCGCACGACCAGCTCCACGAGGGACCACGCGACCCCATGGGCTTTCTGCTCACGTGGAAGAACGCCGCCGTCGTCTCGTATCCGCCGCTCAAGGACATCGGCTTCTTTCGCGTCGAGGACACCGACAAAGACGGACGCCTCGATCTCGTCACGAACGGGCCCTACCGCAGCAAGATCGGAGCGCGGTGCAACGGCGCGGTCTCTGTTGCCCAGGGCCCGGCGCTGCTCGTTCACTCGCTCCCAGACGGCACGTTCTCGTTGAACGACGGCACGTGCATTCAGTTCGCAAAGCAGCTCTGCGACAAACCCGGCTTCGCAGTCTCGCGCGACGAGGAGAAGCGCGTAGACGACGATTCGACCTTCATGAGCCTCGCGTGTGCGCGCCTCTGGGGAATGCCTGACGCGCAGGCCGCGGCGCTCGTCGGCAACGCGTGCAGCCCCATCTCCGGCGAGGCCACCTGCAGCGAAGCGTCGCAGAAGCAATGCGTCTATCCCGCAGTGCTGCGGCAATGGTCCAAAGCGACTCCGCCTTTGGTATTGCATTGAGCGCTATGACGTTTGCGAGCATTGCAGAGCATTACGACACTCACCTGGCCGAGCACTACACGTGGCTCTTCGGGGGATTGCCGCAGCGAGCGGCCGAGAACAAGAAGGCGTTCCTCGAGCTCGGATTGGGCGGAAAACAAGGCGCGCGCGCGCTCGACCTCGGTGCGGGCTCCGGCTTTCAATCGATCCCGCTCGCGGAGCTCGGGTACGCGGTGACCAGCGTGGACCTCTCGCGCAAGCTGCTGGACGAGCTCGCGGCGAACGCCAAGGGACTACCGATTACGATCAAGCACGAAGACTTCCTGCGAACACTCGCGGCGTCCGAGCCCGGGTTGGAATTGTGCGTTTGCATGGGCGACACACTGACGCATTTGTCGTCCTTCGGAGACGTGCAGCGAGTGTTCCGCGAGGTGCATCGAGTGCTCGCGCCCGGCGGCACGTTCGTCCTCGCGTTCCGAGATCTCACGCACGCACTCGAAGGAGTCGAGCGCTTCATCCCGGTGCGCGCAGACGAGAACACCGTCTTTACGTGCTTCCTCGAGTACGAGGGAGATCACGTGCGCGTCTACGATCTCATTCACACCAAGACCCCAGAGGGCTGGGAGTTCAAGAAGAGCGTCTATCGCAAGCTGCGAATCGCCAACGACTGGGCGAAAAAGCGCCTGGTTGAAATGGGCTATTCGATAGTGCGCGAAGATCTAGCGCGCGGAATGGGTACGATCGTCGCGCGCAAGCCGCTCACGGGGCCGACGCTATGACGCGCAAACGACCGCGCTCGTAGTCGCGAATCGCTTCACGGCCGCGCGCGTTTCACCACTCCAGACGCCTCGGACCAGGTACGCTTCCTCGAAGATGGAACACGTCATCGGGATTGGCGGAATCTTCTTCAAGGCGCGAGATCCGGAGGCGCTGAAGGCTTGGTATCGTGAGCACCTCGGCGTGCCCGTGGATGCCAACGGGTATGTGACCTTCGCGACGAAGGACGACCCCGGGCCCTCCACGCTTTGGGCGCCGTTTGCCGCGGACACCACCTACTTTGGACCGAGCACGTCGCAGTTCATGTTGAACTTTCGCGTGGCCGATCTCGACGCGATGCTCGCGCAGCTCCGCGCGGCAGGCGCGAAGGTCGACGATAAAGTAGACGAGAGCGCCGAGGGTCGCTTCGGATGGTTCGTCGACCCCGAGGGAAACAAGGTGGAGCTCTGGCAGCCTCCGCGCACGTGAGCCGTCGGTCGATCCAAGGCGTCGCCGCGTGGACGCTTTGGTAGTCGACTCGAACTCTCCGGCGCTCCGCACAATCGGTTTGACCGTCGTCGCCATGGCGGCATTCGCGGCCAACTCCGTGCTGTGCCGACTGGCCCTCGCTCACGGGTCGATCGATCCCGCGACGTTTACCTTCGTACGCATCACGGCCGGCGCGGCGATGCTCTGGTGCATTGTCGCGTTCACGTCGCGGTCGCGGCAGGTCCAAGGATCCTGGCGGGCCGCCTTCGCGCTCTTCTTCTATGCCGCCGCATTCTCCTTCGCCTACGTCTCGCTCTCCGCTGGCACCGGTGCGCTCTTACTGTTTGGCGTGGTCCAGGCGACGATGGTCGCGACGGGCCTCAAGCGGGGCCAAGGCCTGAGCCGATCTCAATGGCTGGGTTTTGCGCTCGCGATGTCTGGCCTTGCCGCGCTGGTGGCTCCGGGCGTCTCGGCGCCGCCGCTCGTCGGAGCGTGCCTCATGCTCGCGGCTGGCATTGCGTGGGGCGCCTATTCGCTATTCGGGCGCGGTGTGATCGACCCACTTGCCGCGACGGCCGGCAATTTTCTTCGCGCATTGCCGATGGCCGTTGGTCTCGTGGCGATCGGCGCGGCGTTCGGCGCGAAGGCGAGCTGGTCAGGGCTCGTCTATGCGGCATTGTCGGGGGCGCTGGCCTCCGGGCTCGGGTACACGGTCTGGTATGCGGCACTGCGCGGATTGACGCCCGCGCAAGGAGCGTCGGTGCAATTGAGCGTGCCGGTCATCGCGGCGGTCGTCGGTGGGTTGGTTCTTGGCGAAGTACCTACCCTGCGCCTCGGAGGCTCCTCGGTCGCGATCCTCGGAGGCATCGCGCTCGTCATCGGAAGCCGAAAGCGCGCAATTAAGGGAGGATCGGTCATCCCGTCGGATTGTAAGCATGCTGACAATCCGAGAGACGCTGGCGGCCGATTGTAAGCATGCTGACAATCCGAGGGGCGCTGGCAGCCGATTGTAAGCACGCTGACAATCCGAGGGGCGCTGGCAGCCGATTGTAAGCATGCTGACAATCCGACGGGATGGACGCCGACTCTCGCGTTCGCGACCCCTCAAAGAGCAGGGTCAGGAAATAGGTCAATGCGAGCGATCACCAGATGCGCCCGTGGCGTCGGTTCAATCGACAATGGACCAACGGCGATCCAAGTGTCGTGCAACCGGGCACCTTCCACGGCGCCCTCCATCATGTGCACGACGAGCACCGTCTGCGGCGGACACTCGAGCGTCTCTCGCTCATGGAGCCAGCGCACCGTCATCGACGAGCGCGCGTGGGTGCGCTTCACGATGACGTTGAAGTCGCGAACGGGTCCCGAGACCAGCTCCCCGCGCACGTCCCAATCGCCGGAGAAGCTCTGCGGTACGCCGCGGTTCAACGTTCGTGAGCCGTGCTCGGCACAATCGAGCGTCATGCGCTCGCCATCGACGAGCACGATGTGCCGATCGTATCCGTCGTAACGGGAGAACGCTCCGCTCGTAGCCACGAGGGCGACGCTCACGCGATACAAAAACGGTCGCTCGGCCCCGGTCTCGTCGCCGCCGTACGAGTGGACGAGCGGCTCGACGTGGAGCTCGGTCGTGACGCCGCCCCCGTTCCGCCACGGCATCGATCGCCCATCCGCGAGCCCGATCTTGTGTGCGCTCGCGTCAGTGAATTGGACCGGCTTCATGGGGATCACATGCCGCCACGGCAGAGGAGACGACAATGCCTGGGTGCGTCAACTTCGAATTTGGTCGGCAGGCCTCGCGGTGCAGATCTTCTCGTAGTAAAGTTACGCTTCGCCGGAGGTCCTTCATGCGTTCATCTGCTTTGTTAGTCTGTCTTGCTGCGAGTACAGCGCTCGCGCTCGCGCCCACGTCGTGCAGCTCCAATCAAGATCACACCTTCGATCCGAGCGGCAAAGACGCGACGGACGACCTGGCCGTCGATGATGGCGGTGATCCGTTTGCCGGGCAGGACTCGCAGAATGACGTTCAAGATCAGATCATCGTCAATCCGCCCAATGTGACATTGACTGCCAATGGCGGGCCCGTAACGCAACAGTACACGGCGACTCGCGCCTCGGATCAGAAGCAGGTCCAAGCCGTCTGGGCCATCGGCAATCCGATGCTTGGCGACATCGATCAAAACAGCCTCTTCACCGCGAAGGGTACGGTCGGAGGCACGACTGAGGTGCAAGCCGACGCGCTCAATGTCTCGGGCTCCACGACCGTCACGGTGGACGCCACTTGGAGCGAGAACCCCGGCGGAGTTAGCGCACCGGTGCAGGCTCAGCTCAAGGCCGGCGGAAACGCGGACGGCGGCTTCAAATGGCTCTATCCGTACGACCAGACCGTCTTCCCGCGCGGCTTGCCGGCGGCGACGATGCAGTTCGGGGGCGTGGCCGCTGACTACGTCCTAGTTCACGTCACTTCGGCGCATATGCAATACGACGGCTTCTACAAAGGCTCCAATCCGACCAACCTCGATATCTCGCAGAAGAGTTGGGACAACCTCGCGGCCAGCGGCGGCGCGAGCGATCCGCTCAAGGTGCAGATCACCAAAATTAGCAACGGTCAGGTGTCCGGCCCCATCACACAGACCTGGCAGATCGCTCCGGCGACGCTCCACGGCACTGTCTAGTACGACACCTATACATCGCAGCTCGCGAGCGGCGGCGCGACGCTCAAGATCAAGATCGGCCAACCCGCGGCGGTCCTAGTTGGCAATTGCAATACTTGCCACTCGGTCAGCGCGAACGGCAGCGTGCTCGCTGCGTCGTACGGTCATTCCACCGACCAGACGTTCGATCTGACGAAGAACAAGACGCCGCCGCCGACGATGGCCACGCTGGCGGATCCCGCGTTCGAGTTTCCCGCGATCTATCCAGATGGAACGCTGAGCCTCACGTCGTGGGGCACGCACATCCCGGGCATGGGCACCAGCACGCCGCCGACGATGTACGACACGAAGACGGGGGTCGAGATCAAGACGAGTGGCATCTCCGGATTTCAGGCGTCGATGCCGTCGTTCTCCCCGGACGGCAAATTCATCGTCTTCAATCACGAGGACACGACGAACGGGCACACGCTCGCCGTCATGAACTTCGACGTGAAGACGAAGGCGTTCACCAAGCTCGTCGACGTCGCCAATGACAGCACGGCCTACCTCTCGTGGCCGGCGTTCACGCCAGACTCGTTGAAGGTCCTCTACGGGCTGAACGAGCGCCAAGACTACTCGTCGTGGTCCAACGAGCACGCGGACATCGCAATGACCGACGTCGCGACCAAGAAGCCCGTCTTGTGCGACGCGCTGAACGGCAAGAAGGGCAACTCGGTGTATCTGCCCTATGGAGCCGCCGAGGCGAGTCTCAACTACGAGCCCACCGTGCTGCCGCTCGCGGTCGGCGGTTACTACTGGGTCGTGTTCACGAGCCGACGCAACTACGGCAACATCATGAGCCCGAGCAACTACCCCGATCCGTGGGGCAGCACTCCGCGCAAGAAGCTCTGGGTCGCAGCTATCGACATCAACCCGAAGCCGGGGGCGGATCCGAGCCACCCCGCGTTCTACTTGCCGGGTCAAGAGTTCCAGGCCGGCAACATGCGCGGCTTCTGGGCGCTCGACCCTTGCAAGCAGAACGGCAACACCTGCCAGACGTCGGACGAGTGTTGCGGCGGCTACTGCCGTCAGGTGCAGTTGGGCGACGGCGGCGTTGGTCGTCAGTGCATTCCGCCGCCGGGCGGCTGCAGCGGCGAGTTCGAGGTGTGCAAAGTTCAGAGCGACTGCTGCAACCCACAGATGCTCTGCATCGGCGGCCGCTGCGCGCAGCCTCCGCCGAACTGAATTGCGCCCCGCACCAGTGCGGGGAAGCAAGTCATCCTGAGCGAAGCGAACGATCCCCCAAGAGTCGCGCGTGCTGTCAGACAGTGCGCGCGATTCTTCTTTGTCAGAGAAGTTGGCCGCCTCAGCGCGCCCGACGTAGGTGAGTGCGAAGGAGGCTCCGCGTGCCCTCTCCCTTCGAATTCCCTACCGACAACCCCGAGCTGTTCACCGCCCGCCCGCCGAGCGTCTTTCCTCGCGCCCCTGCGCGCGTCGCGGACGAGCCCACGCAGACGAGCGCCGACGAGCCCCAGGCGGAGCTCGCGTGCGAGCCCGTCGCCGTCCAAGAGTCCGCGCCGGACGAAGACACGGAGACGGAGATCGAAATCGTGGACTCGTTCGACGACGCAGAGTTCGTCGGAGCTTGCGCCGAGCCACGCACGGTCGATCCGATTGCTCTCTACCTCTCGGAGCTCACCGCGGCGGCGCTCACGGCAGGCGCGACCAACGAGGCCGTCAGCGCGCTCGCGGCGGTTCTTGGTTTCGAGCGCTTCGACGCCAGCCTAACGAGCGAAGAGACGATGCAGCGCCTGCACGAAGTAGGTCTCGTCGCCAAGGTGAACGGCGTGTACGCGCGCTCGGAGCAGGTCGTCGCGGTCGCGCAGGCATGGAGCGTCGCGTTGCGTGGGAAGGACCCTGACTTCACCGCATGCGGCACCAAGATGTTCGACGAGTTCTCTGCGGAGGTCGTGTCGAAGCTCGCCAACGCGCCGCAGCGGCTCGAGATGGTGCGCCGCGATCTACGCTCACGTGGCATCGCCGCGTTCGGTCTCGTCGCCGCCTGAGGCAACCCGCGACGTCTTGGTGGATCAGCCGAGCTTGTGGTCTTTGTATTGGTCGCGGAGCGCGCTCTTCAAGAACTTGCCAGCGCTCGTCTTCGGGATGCTCGCCGCGAACACGAACGCATCAGGCACTTGGAACTTGGCGACCTTTGCCGCCACGAACGCCCTTAAATCAGCCTCGGACGCGCTCGCACCGTCTTTGAGCACCACCACGGCGAGCGGGCGCTCGTCCCATTTCGGGTGAGGCACGGCGATGACCGCCGCCTCCTTCACCGCGGGGTGACCCATGATCAAGTTCTCGAGATCGATCGAGCTAATCCACTCTCCGCCGCTCTTGATGAGGTCCTTGGTGCGGTCGGTGACCTTGATGCAGCCACCTCCGTCGATCGTGACGACGTCTCCCGTCTTGAACCATCCGTCCTTGGTCCACTTAATCGCGTTCTCGTCGGAAGGCGGCACGTAGCTGCCAGCGACCCACGCGCCGCGCACCTCGAGCTCTCCAGGAGACTTCCCGTCATGAGGCACGACGCCCGTGTCGCTCACGGCGCGCAGCTCCACGAACGGAGGCGCGATGCCTTGCTTGGCGCGGTGCGCGTACTTGTCGTCCTCGGACCAATCATCCATGTACGGCGCGAGGTGACTGACGCTGCCGAGCGGCGCGGTCTCCGTCATGCCCCACGCGTGGACCACGCGCAGGCCGTGTTTGTCGAGGCCGCGGATCACGCTCTCCGGCGCGGCCGAGCCGCCGACGACCATGCGCATGTCTTTCGTGAGCAACCACCGCTTGGGCTCTTTGTCGAGCGCTTGCAAGATGCCGAGCCAGATCGTCGGCACGCCCGCGGCGAGCGTCACCTTCTCCTTCTCGAAGAGCTCGAGCAGACTCTCGCCGTCGAGGTGCGGTCCGGGCATCACTAGCTTGGCGCCGATCATGATCGCGGCGAAAGGAATGCCCCACGCGTTTGCGTGAAACATCGGCACCACCGGCAAGATCGTGTCGCGGCGTGAGAGTCCCAGCGTGTCCGAGAGCGAGGCGCCGAGCGAGTGCAGCGCGATCGATCTGTGCGAGTAGCACACGCCCTTCGGCTTGCCCGTCGTGCCGCTCGTGTAGCAGAGGCCCATCGCATCGTCCTCGCTGAGGTCTGGCAGCGGATCGCTCGCGTCGCCACTGCGCAAGAAGTCTTCGTAGTCGACCGTGCCTTCGGGAAGCGGCGCGCCAGTCAATCGCAGCACGATGACCTTCTCGAATTTCGCCTTCGCTCGCACCTTGTCGAAGAGCGGCCACAGCACGTCGTCGACGATGACGAAGCGATCCTCCGCGTGCGTCGCGATGAACGCGATCTCGTCCGGGTGCAAGCGCAGGTTGAGCGTGTGAAGCACGCAGCCCGCGATCGGGATACCGAAGTACGCCTCGAGGTGAGCGTAGTGATTCCACATCAAGGTCGCGATGCAATCGCCCTTCTTGCAGCCCGCTTTGCGCAGTGCTGACGCGAGTTGACGGGCGCGGCGATCGAAGTCGCCGAACGTGCGCCGGTCGATCGACTTGTCAGGCTTTCGAGAGACGATCTCCGTGTTCGCGTAGTGCTCGGCCGCGCGCCGGAACATGGAAGTGAGCGTGAGCTCGTAACGCATCATCGTGTGTCGCATCGAGTGATCTCCCTGGAGTCACACCGTATCGCGACACGCGACGGCAGGAGCCAATTTCAGCCTCCGTGCCCTCTGGACGTTCAGACTCAGAGTCCGTGGACGCTGGAGCACGCTTGCGGATCGGTCCAGCGATCCACCCACGCGCCGTTGTCGCACTGGTACCAGAGGTTGTTGAACTTGCTCTGCACGCACGCGTTGTTGGGCACGTGCTGTCCGAGGGTGCCGGAGTAGCACTGCATGCTGCCACCGCCGCCACCACCACCACCGCCCCACGCGTTGAGCACTTGCTGCGCGTAGCCGATACGCGTGCTCTGAATGCACTTGCCGCAGATCTCGTACAGATCTTGGAACGCGATCGTCGCAGACGACACGTTGCTCGAAGCCTGGAGCTTGCCGAGTCCGAAGCCGCCGAAGGTGGTGAGCTCGTACCAAATGAAGTCGAGCTGAGCGCTGAGCGACCACGGCGAGAGGCCGTGCTGCGCCGCGTACGAGACCATGTTGTCGTTGTGGCTAGAGTCCCATCGGCCGCCGACCGACCACTGCGCGATGCCGCGACCGGGGCCTCCGCCGAACTCGATCGCACCCGGGTTGACGCTCGACTCTTGGATCAGATTTCCGACGATGCCGGCGGCCTGGAAGTTCTTCAGGCCTTTGCTGATGAAGAAGTTGTAGGCAGTCTTCTGTTGGTTCGAGAGTGCCTCCTCCGACATCGACGAGTCATTCGTCAGGTCTTGCGGAGCGGCGCTGCATCCGGTGAGCATGCCAGACGTTGCCGACACGAACACACAGCTGGCGAGAGCGCGGAGGAGGTTGGAGTTCATGACGACACTCAATGCGACCGACGTGCCACGGGGGCGAAGGGCGAATTCTCGCGACGGCTCGCGAGATCGGCCTCGCGATCAGCGACCCGTGGCGAACTTGGACATCGATCCGGCTAAATCATGCCCCATCAGGGAGGATCACCGCTGACCACCCTTATGGCATTTTACAAGCGAGCGCGGTCGAGAACACGGCCGGCGCGTCGCCGCGATCGTCTCGGAAGACGGCAATGACCGAGCCCGTCGACGCGAACGCTACTGTCGCTCCGATGCTGTCGCCGATCGCGCTCGTCACTCGCGCGGGTGCGCTCAACGCTCCGAGGTCGGACCAGAGCGTGCGCGCGTACAGCTCATAGCCTTTGTTGGCGTCGCGATCGTCCGAGTAGACGAATACGACGCGGTCCCCCAGGGCGAGGAGCGCGACGTCACGCTGGTTGGCGCCCGGTAGCGCGATCGTCGTCGGCGGGACGACGAGCGTGCCGTCCGTGGAAGCCACCGCCGCGAACACCGCGCGCTTGCCTGCGCGTGGATCCGAGAACCCGAGTACGTAGCTCGTTCGATTGAACGCGACCTCCGGATAGTCGCCTTGGATGCTGCCCGGCGTGACGTTCACTGCCGGCGCCTTCGCCTTCATTGCGAAGTCGAGAGTCTGGAACATCACGCGGTGATCGGTGGTGTCGCCGCGCACCCATGCGATGCCTAGCTCCTTGCGGCCGGAGGCGATCGACGGACCTTGATCGCCGATCCCCCCTGGCGTGAGTTCTGCAATGTTACCGTCGAGCGTGCCGTCGAGCGCGACGCGCTGGCCTTGGACCTTGAAGCGAACGTTTTCGATCTCTTCTTGCCACACGAAGACGAACTCGCGGCCGGTCCATGCGATGCGCGGATACAGCGAAAAACCGCGGGATACGGTGATCCGCTCGTCGCCAGGAGAAAGCTTCTGGCCCTGTGCGTCGAGCGCCGCGAAGTAGATCTCGTAGTTGCCGTCGCGCCGATCACTCCACACGACGCCCCAGCGATCACCGGTCCACACCGCGGACGCGTTGGAGCCCGACGCGTCTACCTTCGTCAGGCGAAACGGTGGCGTCGTCGGTTTGCCGCTCGAGTCCAGCAGTCGGTCCTCCGGGCTGAACTGGCCGTTGCGCGACGCCGAGTACCCTGCAAGCAGCGCGCTGCCTCCTCGCGTGACGTGCTCGGGCTCTGCGTAGTCCACCTCGGACTCGGAGATCTGCTGCTCGCTGCCGAACACCCCAGGCGTGTAGGTCGCGCCATCGTCGATGATGCCGTTGCAGTCGTTGTCCACGCCGTCGCAGATCTCTTTGTTGCCCGGGTACGCGTTCGGGTCTGTGTCATCGCAATCGTCACCGCACGAGCCTGGCGCGCCGGGATCGAAGCCCTCCTTCGGCGCGTAGTGACCGTCCTTGTCGAGGTCGTAGGTCTGGTGCGTGAAGAGGCACGTGCCTTCCTTCTTGTTGCAAGAGTCGTCCGTGCACGGATCGTGATCGTCGCAGAGCGTATGCGACACGACGGTGCACGCCTCCGCTATGCAAGCGAACTGCGTGCAGAGGTCCCTCGAGTCCGCGCAGTCGCCGTCGCGCTCGCAGCCGAGGAGTCTGGTGCGCGCGCCACACCCTTGCGCTCCCACGAGCGCGACGAGCAAGAGCGAGCCGCAGGCGACGAACGATCCCAGCTTCTTCATGCGATCACAGACACGCAGCGAATCCAGGTACGTCGATCGGGCCGCAGACGAAGCCGGCCGGACACTGGCCCTTCGCCTTCAAGTCGCAGAGCTTCGCGCAGGCGGTGTCGCCGCCTGTGATCAAGCAGACGAAGCCCGGCTGGCAGCTCGACTTGCCTCCGCACGCGGCGCCTTGTCCTCCGGTGCCTGCGGTGAGGCACGCGGTGCCGTACGTCTCCGCGCCGCATTTCGCCTGCGGCGGGATCGCGACGGGATAGCAGCCGCCGTGGCCGTGGCAGCTCGCGATGGGATCGGCGATGTCGCACTCGTGGATCGTCGCCGGGGGGCCGGCCTCGGGGCAGCTCGGGTCCGTGTGGGCGAAACCGCCGTCGGTCCCGATGCGCCCTTTTCCGCCGTCTCCAGCGTCCGTCGTGTCGTCTTGCGTGTGGTCGACGATGCCGCCGCACGCTCCGACGAGCACGAGCGATACGACCAAGAGCACGCTTCTCAAGAAAAGCATGGCCCTACGATGCCACGAGCCAGCGTGTTCGCCCACTGGGTCGTTACGGCTGGCGGAATAGGCGCACCCTCCGCTTCGAAGCGTGACGACATCAGCGCGACGATCTCGCGAGCCACACGATCGAGGTCGCTCGTCGCGAGACCTATCGCTTCGCGGTTCAACCCGAGCCACGTGAGCGCCGACGCGTCGCACTGCAGCTCGGTCCACGCGCGCTGCTCGAACGGTCCGTGCGAGTGAAAGTGCGCCCAGTCGTGCAGGCCCCAAAACAGCGCGTTGAGGTTGTCTGCCGCGAGCCACATCACCGCGCTCGGCGTCGCCCGTTGCGCGAACAGCTCATCGGTAGCGTCGTCGATCGCGTAGGGCGCGAGCGCAAGCTCGTTCGTCAACCCGAGCCCGAACGCGTGGAGACGCGCGAGCTCAGCCGGCAGCTGCAAATTCGAGTGCTCGTTGAACACGAAGACCATGCGCGCCGGATCGCTCCCGTCGATCTTCGTCGTGGGTTCGAGCTCCGCGCGCGGGCGCCGCCACTCGAGCGTTCTGCTCTCGCACCAATTGAACGCGTCGAACACGCCGTCCGGCACGAGCCTCGAGAGAGGTGGCGTTCGAAGGCTCGTTACGATGGGCATGCGTTGACGCCGGTAATACGCTATCTAGCCATCATGGGGCAGCCGCTCCCGCCGAAGAAAGATGTGGTCCTTGCGCTCTTGGAGCGGGCCACCGTGTTCATTCACGTGGACCCGCGCCGTCAAGGTTGCGTGGTGCCGATGAACTTCAAGCAACAGCCGAAGCTCGTCTTGCAAATCGGGCTGAACATGGCCGTGTCGATCCCCGATCTGCGCGTCGACGACACGGGCATCTCTTGCACGTTGAGCTTCGGAGGCCGCGGCTTCTGGTGCTCGATGCCGTGGTCCTGCGTCTACGGAATGGTCGCCGACGACGGTCGCTCGATGGTGTGGCCGGACGACCTTCCGCCAGAGGTGCGCGCGAACACCAAGCAGGAGGCCGCCAAGGCCGCGGAGAGCGCGCCGACCCAAGATGCCCAAACGCCGAAGCGCGCGCCGAAGAAGGCCGCTGCGGCGAAGGCCAAGCCGGAGAAGAAGGTCGCGAAGACGACGGCCGCTCCCGCAAAGAAAAAAGCCGCACCGAAGCGCGCTGCAAAGAAGCCGGAGCCGCTGCCCGAGCCTGCGGACATTCGCCGGCGCCTCGTCGCCGTGAAGAAGCAAGAGCCTGCCGCAGAGCCCGCGCGAGAGACCGCAGAGCGCCAAGCCCCAGAGACGCCGGCGCCGGTTGGCCAGCGCAAACCCAAGCGCGAGCTGCCGCCCTACCTGCGCGTCGTCAAGTAGTCGTGCAGGTCCTCGACGACCTCGTCGAGCTCTTGGCGCTCGAGCGCATCGAGGCGGATCTATTTCGCGGGCAGAGCCAAGACCTCGGGTGGGGCACGGTGTTCGGCGGTCAAGTGCTCGGCCAAGCGCTGTCGGCCGCCGTGCAGACGGTCCCGAAGGATCGCCACGCACACTCGCTCCACGCTTATTTCTTGCGGCCTGGCGATGTCACGCGCCCCATCGTCTACGACGTAGATCGCATCCGCGACGGCGGCACGTTCACCACCAGGCGCGTCGTTGCAATCCAAAACGGCCACGCGATCTTCAACCTCGCCGCGTCTTTTCAGATCGAAGAGGAGGGCTTCGAGCATCAGGACGAGATGCCCGAGGTGCCCGCGCCCGAGACGCTTGCCACCGAGCAGGAGCTCTTTCGAGAGCTCCAAGATCGCATCCCGCCGGTGTTGCGCGATCGCGCGTTCGCGGCGCGACCCTTCGAGGTTCGCCCCGTCGGCGGAGGCGATCTCATCTCACCGCCCGTGCAACCGGCGCGTCGCATGGTCTGGCTCAAGACGGTTGGCAAGCTCCCCGACGACCCCGCGCTCCATCGCTATCTGCTCGCGTACGCCTCGGACCACGCGTTCGTCACGACCGCGCTGCTGCCGCATGGTGTGACGTGGCACACCAAAGGAATGCAGGTCGCGAGTCTCGATCACGTGATGTGGTTCCACCGCGCGGTCCGCGTGGACGAGTGGTTGCTCCACGTGATGGACAGCCCCGCAGCGCACGGGGGTCGCGGTGTGGTGCGCGGACGAGTGTTCACGCGGGATGGGAAGCTCGTCGCGACCACGGCGCAAGAGGGGCTCATTCGCAAACGCTAGTGACATTCACGGGAAGACGGGAAGGGTCACTCCGCAATCTCGCGACGCCTTGTTTTTGGGGGTTTTCGCAATCAGGTAGCCTCGCCTACGCACGGCCCTCCTCCAAGCGGCCAGTCGCAGTGGCGCGTGATCCGTGTGCCTCGACGAGCTTGCCCGCTTTGCCCACGCCGAACGGCATCATGTTGACGTACACGCTCTCGTAATCGCCGGGGCGCACGCGATACGTCTCGTGCCAGATGCCGACGTCGCCGCTCGTGCCGACCAGCTTGTTGAACGCACGCCACGCGGGAAGGTGCTCCGACGTGCGGCTCTTGGCGTACCCCATCAGGTGATCCATCGACCGCCAGTACTGCACCATGATCGTGGTGCGCCCGAACCACTGCTCGGCGCCGAGGAACCCGAGTTCGGGCTTGGCGTGGAGCTCGCGCAGCATCCGAGGCATCGCGAGGCTCACGCGCAGCCACTGCAGCACCTTCCACCAGCGGTTCACGCGCATGCCGATCAAGAACACCACGAACTCGCCGTCCATCCGCCCCGTCACTCGCTCAGAAACGATCGTCATATGGCCTCCGGTATGTAAACACTGTTAACTTCACGAACAAAACTTTTCGCCTCCTTCGGCGAACGACAACAACCGGGTCGTTGGGCCACGCCCGCGTTAGAGAGTCAGCTCTTCAGGCCCTCGACGAGCACCTGCGCCGAGCTCTCGTAGAAGCTCGTGAACGCGACGTCATTCTCGAAGATCCCGAGGTGACCCGAGAGGCGTAGCGAGACCAAGCCGTGGACGTTTGCCCAGATGATCATCGCGAGCTCGCGCGCGTCGCCCTTGCGCATCACTTTGGCGCGCTGACACTCCTCGACACGGTCCACCAAGAACTGGAACGTCGGGTCTGCTTCTTGGCCTTTGGGCGGCCCGATCGCGACGAAGTCTTCCTGAGACGACATGAAGATGAAGCGGTAGTCTCGCGGGTTCTCGAGCGCGAAGCGCAAGTACTCGGACGCGCAGCGCATCATGCGCTCCTTCGGCGTTCGTCCGCCCAGCGAGCGCATCAAATACGAGTAGAAGATCCGGAAGCCCTGCGCGCACACCTCGCGAAGGAGCGCCTCCTTTCCGTCGTAGTGACGGTACACCGCCGCGGCCGACACCTTCGCGCGTCGCGCGACCTCTCGCAGCGAGATGCGCCCGAGCCCCTCCGCGAGGTAGAGATCCCGCGCGTGCCCGAGCAAGCGGGTCTTGGTGTGCTCACCGTCGACCGTCATGTGAACAGTGTTTACTTCTCGGCGGGCTGCTTGTCAAGCTTGGGCTCGTCGCGGGTCGCCGACCAGGCGACGACGGTCGCCGCGAACACGAGCAACGCGCTCAGATAGAACGCCGCGCCCGGCTGTTGGAGGTCGGCGTGCGTGCCGATCACCGCGGCGAAGACGCTCGCGAAGACGAACGGCGCGAAGATGCCCGCGAGGCTCCCCAAGCTGGCGATCGCGCCTTGCAGCCGCCCTTGCTCGCTAGCGTTCACTTGGCGGCTCATCAGCGCCTGCGACGCAGGAGCCGCGAGCCCCCAGAGCGACATGATGGGGATCCCGATCATGAAGCCGAGACCGGTGCTCGCGGCCCCGTAGATCGCGAAGCCGACCACGCCGAAGGTCATCCCGACGATCAGCGTGCGCCGCTCGCCGAGTCGCTTCATCACGGGCCCTGCGAGCACGGCTTGCACGATTGCGCTGCAGACGCCGACCGCCGCGAGGACGTAGCCGACGGTGCGCTCACCCCAGTGGTAGCGATAGTCCGCGTAGAGCACGAACGTGGACGGCAAGACGTAGTGCGCGGTGTTGTCGAGGAAGTTGACGATCGCGAGGCCGAAGACGTGCGGGTAGCGGCGCAGGTTCAAGATCGAGCCCCACGGTGTCGCGGTGCGCCACTCGAACGTCGGCGTGCGATCTTCGGGCTTGAGCGACTCGGGCAACACGAACAACCCGTAGAGGACGTTGCAGACCGCGAGCGCAGAGGCGCCCCAGAACGGCGCGCGCGTGCCGAACGTGCTCAAGAGGCTGCCGACCGCAGGGCCGATGACGAAGCCGATCCCGAACGCGGCGCCCAACATGCCGAACGCAGCTCCGCGCTTCTCGGGCGGCGTAACGTCCGCGATGTACGCGTTCGCGGTGCTGAAGCTCGATGCGGTAATGCCCGAGATGATGCGACCGATGAACAAGAGCGGCAGCGTCTGCGCCAACGCCATCAACATGAAGTCGAGGCCGAGGCCGAAGCATGAGATCAAGATGACCGGCCGGCGCCCGAACCGATCCGAGAGCGCGCCTTGAATGGGCGTCGAGACGAACTGCGTGAGCGCGAACACCGTGCTGAAGATGCCGGACCACACCGACGCCGCCGCGATGCTGCCGCCGACCATCTGCTGGATCAAGTGAGGCAGCACGGGGATGATCACGCCGAACGCGAGGATGTCGATCGTGACCGTCACGAACACGAAGACGAGCGCAGCGCGCCGCGCCGTTGCTGTGATCTGCATTGGGCGCGGCATCCTAACTGATCGCGCTAGCGGCACGATCAATTCAGGCTCTGTCGCGAGCGACTCGCAAGGGTCGGCTTGGAGGTAGGATCTGCGGATGGCCAATGACGAGTACGTGCTCGACGTCTTGTATGACCGCACGTTCGTGCCGGATCTCGCGCCCTCGCGCATGCGACTCGTCGCGGCGCTCAACGGCTTTGCGCCACCGCCTTCGCGCGACTTCGACTACCTCGAGCTCGGCGCGGGTCATGGTTTCACGACCGTGACGCTGGCAGCGGCGTACCCGCGCGCGCGGTTCGTGGGCGTGGACTTGAACCCCGATCACATCGCCTCTGCCGATCGCGCGGCGAGCGCGGGCGACGTTCACAACGTGAAATTCGTTCAAGGTGATTTCGAGGAGCTCGCCGACGCTCCACTAGGCAACTTCGACTACGTGGGCGCGCACGGAGTGCTGAGCTGGATCGGCGCGCGAAAGCGCTCAGCGCTCATCGAGGTCGTCAATCGAAGGTTGAAGCCCGGAGGGCTGTTTTACGCGAGCTACAACGCGCTGCCCGGCTGGGCGGCGGTGGAGCCCCTTCGCAGACTCATCGCCGATCGCGCCGCGACCTTCGAGGGCGACACGCTGTCTCGAGCGAAGGAAGCGCTCGCGTACGCCAGACGACTCGCGGACGCCGGCGCGCTCTACTTTTCCAACAATCCGGCGGCGCTCGCGACCTTGGCGACGATGGAGCAAATGGGACCCGCTTACGTCGTTCACGAGACGATGCACGCGCATTGGGTGCCGATGTACTTCGCGGACCTCGCGCGCGAGCTCGCCAAGGCCGACCTCCACTTCGTCGGGCAGCTCCCTCTGCACCTCAACTACCGTGACTTGGCCGTGCCAGAGGGCGTCGCTGATGCGTTGATCCAAGTGACGGATCGAGCCGAATTCGAGGGCCTGAAGGACTACGCGCTGAACGAGTTCTTCAGATGTGACGTGTACGTGAAGGGCCGCGCGCCTCGCTCGGACCTCGTCACGGACGCCTACCTCGACTCGACGCCCATGGGAGCTGTCGACGATGGCCCACGTCGAGAGGTGAAGCTCGCGCACCACACACTGCACTTCAACGGCGAGATCTTCGACGTGATGTTGCCGCTGTTCACACAGCGAGCGTGGTCGGTGGACGAGCTCGTGAAGGTCCCGGAGCTCGCCCGTTTCGAGCCGTCGCGGGTGCGCGCTGCCGTCTTGCAACTGACGCTCGCCAATCAGCTCGCGCCGATGCGGCGGGTGCCCGCTCGCCAGAAGAAGACCTCTCTACGAGTCCCCTCGGCGTACAACCGCGCGGTGCTCGCGCGGCCACTCTCGAGCGAGGCGCCTGTCGTCTTGGTGTCGGAGGTGTTGGGCAACGGCGTCTCTATACCCATGCTCGCGGCGGTGTCTCTGCGCTTGCTCACGGAGGTCGACAGGCCGGATTGGCGAAGTTGGCTCGTGGATTGCGCCGCGCGGCAGCCCTTTCGCGTGCAGTCGAAGGGGAGAGCGATCGACAGCGACAACGAGAGAGTGGACGCGGTGTTGGAGCAGACCGAGCGCTTCGAGGTCGAGCAGCTCCCGCGAATGATTCAGCTGGGGATCGTCGAGTGAATCCTTGGCACCCACCTCGGGATATCGACTAACGGAGGAAGCGGTGCGACTCCCTCGAGCGTTTCCCCAGCCTGTGTGGAGGTTACTCGTGGTCGCGTCGCTCTGCGCGCTCGCGGTCTATGGGTGTCATGGTTGCGCTGAGCCCGCGCGAGTCGACTCGATCGCTGATGCGAGCGTTGCCGAGGACGCCGCGGACGTGAGCGCTCCCGTGGATGCCGCCGACACCGCTCCCGAACCGGACAGCGGGCTCTTGCACGCGAGCGGCCCGCTCACGTTCCGCCTCAAGTCGGGCAACGCGCCGCCGGACAATCGCCCCAACGCGTGGGCGTATGTCCCGACGCGCTACGACCCGCGCGCACCCCTGCACGTTGTCGTCTTGTTCCATGGGTTTCGCAACTGCATCTACAGCTACACGGCGCTAGGCGGCCGCCCTTGCGAGCCGCAAGGACCGAAGCGCACGGGCTACGATCTCGTCAATCAAACGGAGAAGGGCGAGAGCGGCGCGATCATCGTAGTGCCCGAGATCGCCTTCAACGGCCCGTCGAGCGACCCCATCAAGCTCGGGTACAAAGGCGCACTGCGCGCGTTCCTCGAGGAGCTCCTCGACGTGGCGCTCGCGCCGTACATCGGTGAACACCGTTCACGCGACATCGAGAGGCTCGCGCTCGGCGCGTCCTCAGGCGGTTACCAAGCGTTGCTGCCCGCGCTCGAGTACGGCGGAATGAAGGTGACCGATCTCTACTTCTTCGACGCGCTCTATCTCGAGCCGATGAAAGGCACAGCGCTCGGCGAATTTTTGTGGACGCACATGGAGGACTTCGATCCCGCGCGGCCGATCCCGAAGCGCTTCGGCGTCATCTACACGGACAATGGCGGCGCCACGACGCAGAGCATCGCGACGATGGAAGCGATCAAGCCGTGGCTGGCCGACGCGGGCCATGAAGATTGGGGTGGGTTCAGCAAGAGAGACGCCGAGCCGACTGTGGCTGATTTGAAGCCTCCCATCGCGATCGTGTTTTCGGGTTCGGAGCACGACAAGATCATGCACCGCGACTTCTGGACGGTGATGAAGGCGAGCGGATTGTAAGATATCCTCGACTCCCAATGCCCTCCGTCCTCGCTGACGCACTCCAGACGCTCGCTGCACAACCGGGCGCGGCAGACGCCGTGCGAGCGCGTTGGTCGAGCAAAGCGGCGACGCTCACGGCCGACCTGAAGAAGGCCGCGGACGCCGTGACCCACGAGCTCGTCGCGCTGAGTCGTACCCATGAGCCATCCGTCCTTCGAGCGGCATTCGCCGAGCACGGTGAGGCGATCTTGGCGTGGTGTGAAGCGAGCGCATCGCAACGAGACGCGAGCATGCGCGTGCTGCTCGCGGGTGCGCCTGCAGACAGCAAGGATCGCGTCACAGCCATCGCGCGGAACCGCGTGGTGCAGGGCCCTTTGCGCGACGCGCTCGCGTGCGCACCGCTGCTGGGCGACGGCACGCAGCTCGGTACACGCGAGAATGCACAAGCGCGCTCGCGTCTCGAGATCCTGATTTGGGAGGCAGGCTCGAGCGCCCTCGAGGTGCCCGAGCTCGCGACGTGGCTCTGGGGCTCGGCCGAAACGTTCGACGCGATGATTTACGCACCGGCGCGCGGCACGCTCCGAGGGCGCGTGTTGGCGGCTCGCTGCCTCGAGGTGACCGTGCGCGGGCTGCCTCCGACGACGAGTCCCGATCTCGTCGGACGCACGCTTCAAGTGTTGCAGCCACTGTTGCTCCACCCCGAGCCGCTCGTCTGGGTGCACGCCGCGCGCGCGCTCGGACGGTTGACCGGGCCGCTCGAGCAGATGGAGGGAACGCTGCTCGATTGGGTGCTCGGCGACTCGCGCCTGCTCCGGCAGCGGGCGATGACGGCGTTCGCATCTCTACCCGCGGAGCGTCTGAAGCTCCTCGCGGGGCAGCTCATCTCGGTCATTGACGACAAGCAAGAGGAGGCGTGGGTCTTGGCGGCAGTCGCCGCGGCCACGCCGTATCTGTTCTTCGAGCGAAAGGACCTCTGGGACAAACTCGCCGCGCGCGTGCTTGCGGGCGACGGCGGCGCGATCACCGCGCGCGCGCTCGCGAAGGGGCTTGCGACGATCTGGCGACGCGGCGTGCACGAGCCCGAAGTGGAGCGACCGCTGCGTGCGCTGCGCGAGATGGCACGTGCAGGTAGCCTCGCGCTCGACGAGTCTCGCCGTTGGCTCGAAGTAACGGCGGTGACCGACGTGATCGACGGCGCGGAGCGCGACCCGCTCGATCTCGAGCTCGGCATCGAGAACCTCGTTCGCATCGCGGCGCAATACGACGACGAAGAGGCAGATGCTCGAGCCGCGCGGTTCGCGAGCTCGCTGTTCTTGAGCTTCCACGAGGCCCAACGAATTGCGCTCGAGGCCAAGCACGTACGACAGCGGGCGGCGGCGCTCAACGCGCTCGAGGGTTGCGCGCGCACCTTCGCGCTTCGCTTGTGGCACCCGATGCTGCAGACTCGACCTTCCGGCGATCCGATCGAAGAGCCCGATCTCGATGAGACGTGGACCACCGTGGCGAGCGCGCCGTCGGACCTTCTGGATCTCGTCAAGGAGCGCCGCCATGCCGGCGACACTTCGGACGTGGACGCGCTCGAGGTCCTCGCGATCAGGCTCGGTGGCTACGCGCTCGACGCGTGCGGCGAGGACGGCGGGCTCGGGCCTGGCCGCGGGCCCACTGCGCACGAGACGTGTTTGTGGTTGCGCAAGGTGGAGGGCCTGACGGACGGCTCTCGCGAGCTTCCAGCGCCGCTGAAGAGCGCGCTTTCCACGCTGTTCTGGCGGCTCGTCGACACCACGCAAGGCACGGCGCTCGGCGAGGTTGACGATGTTCACTGGCTCGGACCGTTCGCCGCGTGGTGGGCGCTCGTCATCGATCGCCCCAAGACGTTGTTGCAGCTCGCGACCGCGCTGCCGATGATGGCGCCGGCGGCATTGGAGAAATGCTGCGAACACGCCGAAGCGCTGCGCACGGCGATCTCCGCCCAAGGCGTGGACGGCGCGTGGGGCGCAGCGGCGAACGCGGCGCTCGAGTCGTTGCATGCAGACGACACCGAGCTCGCGCACGCACTGTCGGGCTTGGCCCGCTCGCTCGGCGGGTTCGTCGGCGGGGCCTGCGCCTGCGCTCGACGCGATGTGCTTGGATCTCGTGCTCGCCGGCGATCGCCTGCATCGCGCGCTCGCGAATCCAGTGAAGGCGCTCCATGCGGCGACGATCGAAGTGGACGACTCGCTCTCGCATGCAGACACGGAGAACGCGCCTCGCGTCGCCGCGCTAGTCGCACGCGGGATCCGCACGAGAGACACCTCGATGTTGGACGTGTGGTTCGCGTCGCTTGGCCCCGTGACCTCGGGCCTGCTCGAAGCCGCGATTGCCGACGCGATCAAGAAGACGCCGGCGCCGCCGCCCGCGGCCAAGAAGAAGGAGCCGAAGGTCGTGCAGGGGTACGAGCTAGTGAAGCCGATCGGCGAGGGTGGCATCGGCTCGGTGTGGCTCGTTCGCAAGCCCGGCGCGGATCGTTTGTTCGTGCTCAAGATCCCGAAGGCGGAGGCGCTCGCTAGCTCCACGCCTGTCGAGCGCGCGGGGATCATCGCGTCGTTCGTCGAAGAGGCGAAGGCGCTCGCGGGTCTGTATCACCCGAACGTCGCCAACATCATCGACCGCGGGGTGGTCGAGGACATGCCGTTCTTGGTGCTCGAGTACTTGATCGGCGCAGATCTCAAGCAGTACGCCGCCGCGCACTTGATGAGCCTGTGGGAGCTTCGTCAGATCGTCGGCGAGACGTGCGCGGGTCTCGCCGCGCTGCACGGCGCCGGCCTCGTTCATCGCGACATCAAGCCGGCGAACATCTGGCTGCGCTTGCCGCTCGCAGGCGGACAGAAGTTCGATCCCGTGGCGCATCGCGATCCGGCCAAAATTCAGCCGCTCTCGTCGGTCGTGATCGATTTCGGCATGGTGCGCGCGATTCGCGTTCCGCCGGAGGTAGGCGGGCGCTTCGTCGCGGGCACGGCGGGCTACATCGCTCCCGAGCAGGTGCTCGATCCCGTCGAGCTCGACGTACGCTCCGACGTCTACGCGCTCGCCGGCACGATCTACAACGTGACCACGGGCCGAAGCTTCTTCGACGAGATCACGAACCAGCGCGACCGCATCGTCGCGCACATGAGGCGAGACCCGTTCGAGGACCCGTCGCTGCTGCGCGGGTATCCCACTGCGATCGCCCGACTGCTGCGCGCGGCCACCGTCAAGGACCCACGCGACCGACCGATGCCTCTAGAATTCGGGCGCGATTTTGCCGCGGCGTTGTGACGTCGGTCACGCACCTGGCGGCGGCGGAATACTGAAGCCGCGCGCCCTCGCGACTCTGATCGTGTGTTTCTTCGGATCGAAGTGGCCTTCCGGGAGCGTGCGGAACTCCTACGCGCGGAGGAGCTGTTGGAAGAGCTCCCTTTCGCGCGCCTCCAGCTGTAAAAATCAGCGGCGAAGGCTTGCGCGGACGGGGAGCGGGAGCTTGCTGGATGCGACGATGGCGTCGTTGGGGATTGGGCCCGCCGTCGCGATCGTCTCTATCGTAAAGAGAGGGCGACCGTCCGGCGCGGTCCATACTGCGCTGAGCACGCGCCTCGTTGCAGGATCGAGGCTGCAGAACGTCGCGCCGACGTCCGCGCGGCCGAGCGCGACTGCCTCGACGACCGCGATGTGCGACTTCACGAAGGACTCCTCCGAGAAGAATCCTTTGAGATCGATCCCCGTGGACGCGAGGTGCATGCGCGGGATCACGTAGCCAGACGCTCTCTCCAAGTCGACCCACGCCGCGCGCTTGCCACGGCAGTCGTTCAGGTCGCGCGGCCGCCCTTCTTCGTGATGAACGCGGCGTGATAGGTCGCCATGCCCTTCCGCGCGGGCAGCGCGAGCACGGTCCCGATGCTGCAGATCTCTCCGAGCACCGCTTGTGTCGTCGTTACCGCGTCAGTGCGGGCGACTCCGAATCCCCGACTCACCGCCACACATAAGAGTTACCACGAGCGCCCGCAACTCAGACGCCGCGGCGTCGCGCGTCCGTCGTTCGCCACTCGTCCACGCGATCGCGCGGGTGCACTGGCCCCGCGAACGGCAACACGAACGCCGCATCGAGATCGGTAATCCCGCCAGTTTTGACGTAGATCGTCTTTCGCGCGTACGGCAGAAAGAACATGCGAAACGGGAAGAAGTTCTTCACGACGACGATGTCCGCGTCCCAGATGCGCAGGCCCACGTCCGTGTAGAACGCGGGCATCATCACCATCGGCGCGCCCTCGGTGACGACGACGAACGAGCGTTGGTGCGAGAGCACCGCGACGCGACCGAACGGGCCCGCCGGGTGCAGTGATCGCACGCGCGCGCGAATCGCCAACGGCCTGGTACGCGCGGGGTCGAGCTTGCCGCCGACCTCGACATTCACAAGGGCGCCGACTCCACGCTCGTGAGCCATCGCGACGACCTCTGCGTCTCGCACTGCCGCGTACGTCACGAGATCGCGGCCCTCGTCGAGGAGCGCCTCGAGCAGCGCGGTGCTCTCTCCGATGGATCCAGCCGTCACGACGTCCGACGCGTCCGCGAGGACGACCACGCCGAGCTTGCGCGCGATCGTCGCCGCGCGGGCCTCGCGGATCGCTTCTCCTGCGGTCGCGAAGGGCGGAGGCATCACCTTGCGTACGTCCCAGCACGCCTCGGCGAGCTCATCGGCGACGCGTTCGGCGAGCTCGCGATCGCCGTCGGCATGTACGACGACGCTCCACCCGAGCTCCGGGTCGTCGTTCCACGGGTGCACGGAGAAGACGCTCGCATCCATGATCCCCTTCGTTTTCAAGGCTCGATGCAATCGCCTGTAGACTCCACGCATTGGTGAGAGGAAATCGATCGTGTTGCCTCCTCCGAGGAGCATCGGGAGCGAGCGCCAAGCCGTCACGATCTGCGCCTCTCCGGTGAGCGACCTCAAGAGCACTCGCGTGGCGCGAGCCGCGGCCTTGCTGTGATCGCGGTGCGGGTTCGTGTGATACGCGCTCAAGACGTCGATGGCCTCGACGCGCGCGCGTGTCGTGTTGCCGTGCAGATCGAAGCTCGCGGCGATCGGTTTGCCGCCGGTCTCTCGCTTGATGGCGCGCGCGAGCTGAGTCTCCGGATCGAGCATCCCTTGCACGCCCATCGCGCCGTGGAGCGAGAGGAACACGCCGTCGACGGGACCCGCCTCACGCAGTCGCTCGAGCAATCGCCCCTCGAGCGCGTCGTAGCAAGCGCGCGAGAGCGGACCTCCCGAGATCGCCCACGCGGAGATCAGCGGCACGATCTCCACGTCGGCGCCCTCGAAATCTCGCGCGGCCTTCGCGAACCCCGAGAGCTCGATGTTCTTCATGTAGCCCTTCACCTCTTGCTGATTCGGCTCGACGATCCGGCGCAAATCAGGGCCAAGGACGAGGTGCGTGCGCTCGAAGTCTTCGAGGGTGGTGGGGACGGGCGAGAGCGCGTTGGTCTCTTGCATCACCCGCCCGAAGGCGACGCGCAGTCTCCTCTTCACCCAACCTCGACGTTCACGCTCACCTCGCCCACGCGGCCTCCCTTGCAGCGGACGGTGAGCACGCCTTTGCCCTCGACGACGAACGCGACGCGCTTGCTGGAGACGCTCCCTCGACTGCGCATGATGAAGATCGATTGGTCGAATTTGCCTCGACCCCATCCGTCGAGATGCTCCACGCACTCGCGCGCGTCGCCGACGACCGTGACGCCTTTGCCGCTGACCTCGACGAACACGCGCGCGTCGAGCTGAAGCGCCTTTGCGCTCGCGAGGACGTAGGACGGCAAGTAGCCGGTGTTGTCGACCTCGATCACGACGCGGTGGGTCGTCGCAGACAGCTTGGTGGTCTCGACGTGCCGAATGCCCAGGTGCGGAGCGAGCGCGGCGAGCCTCAAGAAGAACTTGCTCTGGCGCGTGCACACCGCGTCGATCTCCTCGAGCGGCGGATTGCTCAACCCGACGCGCATGTCGAAGCCGCCCACCTCGACAGGGCCGAGCTGCGGGTGCGTCGTCTTCTTCCAAGGCCGAAAGAGCCGCGTTTTGTTGTGCTCACGATCCCACTTCGCGAAACGCATCAAGTGCTCGCGCGTCATGTGCGTGTAGAAGTCGACGAACTTCTTGGGGCGCGGGATCTCCAGCACCTTGAAGATGTCCCAGAGCTCGCACACCAACGCCACGGTGCCGAGCTGATGAAACGCGAACTCGGTGAGGTCGCCGTGAAGCGGCTTATCGGGCTCGTACGTGAACTCCTCATAGCCGCTCACCGTGGGATAGCCGCCATAGGTCTCCCCCCACTCCTCGAGCTGCCGGTAGAGCGCCAAATCGGTGGGTGCCATCTTGTTATCTGGCGCGGCGCCGAGCGGGCGAATGTAGACACCGCCGAACGTGTGCAAATTCAGCCACGCGAAGATGTGCGGGCGTGCGCTCGTGAACTCGACCACCGCGCGTGACTCCGGCTCGCTCGTCGGAAATCGCCCCGCGCCGGCCTGCGCGTGCTCGGGCATCCACGAGTATGGGAAGTTGCGATTGAGGTCCGTCTCGTTGTCCGAGAGATAATAGGGGTCGGGGATGACACCTTCGAAGTTCTCGATCGTGCCTTCCGGGTACACCTTGTAGAACGGCCCCACGTCCTCGAGTGCGCGTTGCACCATCACGCCGGGCTCTTCCTTGGACTCGATGAACTCTCCCGTCGCGTCTTGTTGGCGCATCACGAGCGAGAGGCCGTCGCCGTCGACGTCCGAGTGGATCCAGCGCGGCGTGGGCGCGTGGAGCCGGCGGTCGCGCGGGTTGCTGCGCACATAGCGTCCCTGCTGCACCACGGTCTCCGCGCCGTCCGGGCACATACGCGGCATCACGTAGAAGAGGACGTCCTTCAAACGCTCGCACACGTGCGCCGGCAGATCGTGGATCGTGCCTGTTTCGTGGAGCGTCAGCACATCCTCGGCGATGCCGAGCGCCACCGACGAGCCGCACAGCTCGGTCGCGTGCATGTTGCCGTCGACCCAAACGCCTGGCCTGATCCGATCGCGATCGCGACCGATGACGAGGACCCAGAGGTCGCGCCCCTCTTCGCTCTTGCCGATCGAAAGGAGCTTACAGACCTCGGGGTGAGCCTTCTCCCACGCGCGCATCGTGTCAGTGAGCTCGGTGTACGGGACGTAGCTATCTCTGAAGGACATGGGGCGAGAGAATGCCTCGTTGCCGGCGCGAAAAGAAGCGTGAAGCGCACGTAACGCGACCGGCTCGCGCAGTGAGTCACTTCGCGGTTGTTGCTCGGAGCACGCCAATGTCGAGCTGGGACAACCGCACCTTCACGGCCCTATAGGAGTCCTTGCCTCCAAGACCGACGTCCATCACGTCATTGCCCAAAGCGTCGACCTCCGTGAAGACTCGCGGATCATTCTTTGACAATCCCCAGCCGATCACACTGTGACCATCAGGGTATCTGCGAAAGCTCCCCTCCGCCTGAGCTGGCACCGTGCCGAGGGTCTGGAACACCATCGTCGCGGTGTTTGCCGCAAGATCGAGCTCGTACTCCACACCGCGCGCGACTCCCGGCGACGCGCCGTGATCGTCGAACAGCGTGATGTCCCCGTTCGGCGTGAATCGCGCGTCGTGCTGCATGCTGAAGGTGCCCTGCGGGTCATTCACGATTTGGATCGATTGCGCGCCATCTTTGTTCGCCGAAGTGCCACCCAGCTTCCATTGAACCTTACCCGTCTCGCGATCCACATAATATATCGAGTTGGTGTGGCGCGCGGAGATCAGCAAGTTGTCGCTGGCGTCGACGTCTATCGAGTTGAAGTGGAAGACGTCCACCACCGTGACGCCATTGATGAAGAAGGCGAGCGGCTCGAGCGATTCGGTTGCCGGGTCGAGGTGATCGATCGCGCGCCAACTCCAGACCACCACGCCACTCGGGTCAATCTCCTGCACTACCGGGTCCCCGATCGTCTGGCCGGGACCGTAGGTGCCGAGGCCGGTCAAATCGACATCAGTCTCGATGAAATACGCAAAGATCATGTGATTGCCGTTGGGCAGCAAGAGGAACTCGTGGAAGTCCGTCGGCGTTCCCACCGCGACGAGAGACGTGAGCGTCGACGCGTCGAGCTGATGGATCTCGAAGTGATTGTTATCGTCGTGGCCGAACGGACCTATCCCCAGTGGCATGTAAGAGATCGTGTTGGTGGCGACCGAGTCGACGTTCATCACTTGCGGGCCTCGCGCGTACCAAACGGGCGTGCCACGAACATCTAGCGCCATCGCATATGTGAGACTATTCACAAGGTAATAGCCTGGGGTGGGTACGCTACCCAACGTGGGATAGCCGACTGTAATGGCCGGAATGTCGTGCGGTAAGCATCGAATCCGATAGAGCCCCCGCACGTTGACGGTCTGGTCTTCGACAAGAGTTATCGGCGTACTCTCGACCCCTTGCATATCGGTGACGGTCACGTTGACCGCATTGGCGCCGGCCCTGCACCGTATGTAATAGTCCTCCACATCTTGCGAGAACGCCGGCGTGAGCGGGAGCGGATCGGTCGCGATGGATCGCAGCGGGATGGCATCGGCCCGGCCAATGACGATCGGCGGAGCGGCGGGCGGCGCCGTCGCCATCACCGTCGGCGGATCCGCGAGGCTACTTGCCTGACACCCCACTGCGAGCAAACACACAGTCCACCAAGCGACTTGGCGTGGACTCCGCAAATCGATCAAGTTCATGTTCAATCTCCAGCGACGCTTGAGTGCAGACGCCCGGGCAAACGCGTCAATGATTGTATTCTGCGAGCGAATAGCGACTCAACCTTTGGCCGGACGCCGGGGGCGTCAAGGCGGTCAGCTGCGCGTCCGGTGGAGAACACGCTGGCGTCCTGGACTCGCACTACGCCACCCGCACTGACTGGGAAAACTCGCCGCCGCAGCTAAGTCTTCACGCGTGTCGAAAGGTCAGCGAGTGTTCGGGCCTTGCGGCACCGTTTAGCGGACAAATCGACACCGATCGCCGCCATTCCGCGCTCGTTCGCCGCGGCCAGCACGGTCCCTTGTCCGCAGAATGGATCGACGACGACGGCCGCGTCCGTCTCTTCGTGCAAGTACGCACATGCCGCGCGTGCCGCGTTTGCACCCATCGCGCGCGTCCACGTCATCTCGCCCGCGTCGGGCAAGACGTCTGCGCGAGGCTTCCGCGGCACGCGCGGCGACCGCGAGACGGCAATCATATGTGAGTAGGTCGCGCGCCCCTGCGAGAGGGTGCCCGCGGGTTTGCGACAGACGATTGTATGCCAGAGCAGATGGGCGCTCGCGGCCTCGGCCGCACGCATGACGAGATAGCCCTTATCGACCCAATGCCCTTCGTGGCGAATGTCGCTTTGATAGAAGATCGCGACTGACTCTTTGGGCAACCAAAAAATGACGGTTTGCGCCGCGTGAATGAACCAATCGCGCCAATCGTTGAACGCTAGTGGCACCTCGATCACATCCGGCAGAGAGGTAATGACCGCAGCGTTCGGCGGGGCTGGATTGGCGGCCATCCAAGCGAGCGCCTCCCCCTCGAACACGGTTCTTTGCATCACCAAGCCGTCGGCGCGTAGTCCTTCAGGAACTTGCCCGATACGTGCACGCCGGTCAGCAAGCCCGAGAAGAACGGGTCGCAGACGCGCGCCGCACCGTCGACGATGTCGAGCGGCGGCTGAAAGTCGTGCATCTCCTGCTTTCGCACGGACAGCGCGATGGGGTCCTCGTCCGTGACCCAGCCCGTGTCCACGGCGTTCATGTGGATGCCGTCCTTGGCATAATCCGGCGCGCTCGTGAGCGTCATCATGTTGAGCGCGGCCTTCGCCATGTTGGTGTGCGGGTGCTTGTCCGTCTTGGTGTAGCGGGAAAACTGACCCTCCACGGCGGACACGTTGACGATGTGCTTGTCGCCGGTCGGGTGTCGCATCATCAAGGGCTTCAGCTTGCTGCAGAGGATGAACGGAGCCACCGCATTGACCAATTGAACTTCGAGCATCTCCGGAGTTGGCACATCTGCGAGCGCCATTCTCCAGCTGTTCATCGTCCGCAGATCAATCTGTTGAAGGTCTGCGTCTGACGCGCCTACGGGGAAGAGATCGAATGCGCCCTTGGCCTGCTCGTCGTATTGACTTGGGATTTGAGACAATCGTGCGGCATCTCTAATACCTATTCCGGGCAGTCCGTCTCGGGTCTGCAATAGACCCCCCCCGACTACCATAGTGTCGGGCTCACCGTCATTGGGCCCTGCAATCGCGAGCGCCTCTTTACAGGCCTCGTGTCCCGCCAACACGGAGTGCAGCTCGCGCGGCATGTCGTGGTTCGCTTTGGCCTCGAGCTCGAGCATGTGCGCGTAGAAGCCCGGCGGCCTGCGCACGGTCTGGGCGGCGTTGTTGATCAAGAAGTCCAGCCGCTGCTCGGTCTGGGTCAGAAAGCGCGCGAAGAGCTCCACGCTCGGACAGTGCCGCAGATCGAGGCCGTGCACCTGCAGCCTATCGCTCCACTTGCCGAAGTCGGTCTCGCGCGCGAAACGCTGTGCCGCGTCGTGAGGGAAGCGCGTGGTCACGATCACCTTCGCGCCTGCGCGGAGCATCATGAGCGCGGCTTGAAATCCGATCTTCACGCGCGCACCGGTAATGAGCGCGACGCGCCCGAGGAGCGGAGCCGTCTGAAAGCGCTTCTGATAGTTGAGCTCGGCACACGGCGCGCACATGCAGTCGTAGAAGAAGTGCAGTCGCTTGTACTCGGCCTTGCAGATGTAGCAGGAGCGCGGCTTCTTCAGCTCTGGCGCATCGGTCTCGGGAGGCATCGCGCCGGGCGGGAGCTGCAGCGGAGCCGAGAATACGGCTGCGCGACGCGCCGCGCGGATCTCCGTCGAGGCGCGGGCGTCGCGGTCGCTGTCTTGCTCGCTCTTGCGTTTGATGCGACGAAACGCCTTCGCGAAGCGCACCGTCTCGTGCCGCACGGGACGAGACAATCGCCCCGCCGCCGTCATCAGCGCGATGCGCTCTTCGCGCGACGCAGCCGCCAATACGGTGCGATCCGCCACCATGGCCTCGAGCAGCTCGATGCAGCGACTCAGCTCTTTCGGATCAATTTGGCTCATTGCGGCGGTGCGGTCTTTAGCCTCATCGCGGCCGCGGCGCCAGCGTATGCTCGTTAGCCCATGCGACTCATACTCTTCTTTGCTCTCTCCTTGCAGGCTTGCAAGTCGCCCGAGACTTCAGGCGCAGACGCCGCTCCATCGGCGGCGGTGGAGGCGCCGCCCCCTCCTCCCGTCGCCATGGGACCGGCGAAATGGGTGGTCGTGGCGGGTCATAGCAAGGTCTACACGGTGTCGCGGATCGCGGATGCCGACAATCGGGTGAAGCTCGCGAACAACCTGACCGTGTCGATCGCGCTCGACGCGATGGCGAAGGAGCCCGCCACGATCCTCGGGATCAAGGCGGCCTCTCAGCTCGCCCGCGATGCTCAAGACACGCTCAGCAACGATAAGGCGAGTGCTTCATTGGTCGACGACGCGGGTCTGATGGTCCTTCACGGCCTCGTAGACTCGGCGTGCAGAGAGCACGATGACGTCGCCTCGAACAAGGCGCTCCTTGCGGCGCTGCGCGAGATGCCGCTACCCAGGCGCACGGACGCGCGCGGCTTCGTGCAACAAGCGGAGACGGAGCGCGCCGCTCTCGATCAAGAGATGCAATTGGCGCTCGGCGAAAAGACCTGGAAATCGGCCTCTACTGGCGCGCCCGTTGCCAAGCGCAATATACTCTAATGAGACGATGCGAACGAAATCGGTCCTCGCGTCAACCCGGTGTTCCTCGGCTGCCACGAGTGGGTCCCCACGACTCCGCAGACCATCGATTTGTACCGCTCGAAGCTGCGCGTCACGACGGACGATGGCGCACGCGTCGAGCTCGAGCGAGTGGAGATCCAACAAGACAGTCCGGTGGGAACGTGGGTGTCCGGATCGACGGGGGACCGCACGATTGCGCCATGCGACACACCGCACCCGACGAACAATGACGCTTTCGCGTGTTCGCTCATGGCGACAATCGAGGGCCGCACGGTGTCTTTAGTAGGAGGCTTCGGCATTGCCCTCCTCGTGTTGGGCGGCATCATCGCGGTCAGCCTTCCGATCGTGGCTTGGCTCGTCATACTACGATGATCAGACGCGCCGAAAGCCGTTCAGCCACGCGGCTGCCGCGACGAGTGAAGGTAGCACGACGCCCACCTGCAAGAGCGTGAATACCAGCAAGTTGGCGCCACTGCCGGAGGCCTCGAGGCCTCCCACGAAGAGACACGCTTTGAGCGTCGTGATTGCCCAATTGGCGAATGATGACGCAATGAAAATCATTGCAATGCGTTTTTTGCCGACCTCACTATAACGTAATAGTGGAAGCGACCACGCGTACGAGACTATCAAGAAGGTCCCCATGAGCGCGTTCAAGTGAGCCGCGAGCGCGGCGCGCGGTTCTACGTGAATCTTGTCGGTCATGGCGGCGCCCGCGAGGAGACCCGTCAGCAGACCGACCAGCAAGAGCCCTGCGGCCGAGGCACCCAAGAGGCGCGCGATTGGGTTGGGAGTGTTCGTGCTCACGCCTTCTCCCGAAGGAGCCAATAGGTTTCCATTTCGCCTTTGCCTTTGACCGTGATTGCGCCTCTGGCCTCCGTGACGAAGGAGCTCTCGAGGTGCTCGTGGACGGCCTTGGTGATGTGAATGTGCTGCTCGGTTCCGCTGGATTCCATGCGGCTCGCGGTGTTCACCGTGTCTCCCCATAGGTCGTAGATGAACTTGCTCTTGCCAATGACACCCGCCACCACCGGGCCTGTATGGAGCCCAATCCTAATGCGGAGAGCATAGCCGTGCTCGGTGTTGATTCGCTCGAGCGTGTCGCGCATGCGGAGCGCCATTCGCGCCATGGCTTCGACGTGATCTCCGCGTGGCGCCGGCAAGCCGGCCGCTACCATGTAGCAGTCGCCTATCGTCTTGATTTTTTCGATGCCGAATCCTTCGGCAAGATCGTCGAACGCCGAAAATATGTGATTGAGCATGCGGACGAGGTTCTGCGGAGAGAGCCGCTGACTGAGCTCCGTGAAGCCGACCAGATCCGCGAACAACACGGTCACGTTGGCGAAGCCGTCGGCGATGGGGTCTCCGTGCGCCTTGAGTCGCGTCGAGATCGCGAGCGGCAAGATGTTGAGCAGCAGCTTCTCGGAGCGCGCGTGCTCCTTGGCGAGGCTCGCCTCGGCCAGCGTGGTCTCTCGCGTGAAAAGGTGGACGATCAGCATCACCGTACCCGTGACTGCAATCGCCGACCCAGCGGAGAGGCCCCGCGCGAGCTGCGGCATGATATCGAAGTAGCCTTCGTCCGAGGCCACCGACACGACCGCGACGCAGCACACGGCGCTCAGTGACGCGAACGTCCACTTGAGGGTCCGCTGCTCCTCGAACAAGAGGAACGACACCATGCCGAACAGGAAAAAGTAGTAGTGATAGCCGACTTGCCGCCCGAGCATCGCGCTCGCGAAGAGCACCCCCAGGTTGACGGACAAGAGCAAAGCGCACCTCGCCTGCGTGTGATGCTTTCTGCCGTTCAAGACGAGCGCGATCACCAAGAACGCACTCACGACGACGTTGGCGAGCATTGGCACGAAGAAGCGCGGACCGGCGATCAGATATCCGACGATGAATCCGAGACAGCTCACGATGCCGATGACCGCGCCCTGGTTGGTGAGCCGGATGCGACGACGTTCGCCTATGGGCTGATTCTCGACACCGAGTGACGAAATGCGGTTCCACAGAGCGAACATGGCAAGCGCATGTTACACGCGCCGCTGCTGCCACGTGATGACACGTTGATCCCGTCGCGCGAGCGCCTATTCTAGATGGATGTCCCGTTCGACGAAGCTCGCCCTTCTAGCCTTACCCGTCGCGCTTGGACTGTTCGTCGGTTGCAGCAGCGACAGCCCGACTGCTCCGAACGATCTAGTCGACGCAGGCACCGACGCGCCGAACACGATCCAGGCGCCAGGCTTCACGTTCGTCACGCCGATGGACGGAGAGATCGCGGCGCCGGGGGACAGCCTGGAGCTGCGAGTGATCTCGGACGCTCGCATCGCGCCCGCCCTCTTGGTCAATGAGGCTTCGGCGAACCTCACTTGGATCGTGGACGCCAAGGACGCAACGCTCTGGAGCGCGCGCTTCACGGTCCCGGCAGATCCGAGTGGCACCATCACGCTCGCGGCCGTGGGACCGACGAGCGACTATTCTGGAGACACCAAGCGAATCGCTCTCGCTCAGCCGAAGGAGGTGGTCAAAGCCACGTTGGGCGCCGGGGAGACGACGCTGACGATAACTTCGACGGGAGCCGTACTGCACGTCCCCGCGAACGCCGTCACGGGCGGCGGCGAGGTGAGCTTCGCGAGCTACGATCAGAGCAGCGTGCCGGATTTGGCGGGCGCCAAGCTGCTCGCGCCGATCTATCGCGTGCACCTCAGCGCTGACGAGACTGCAGTGAACGCCGCGTTCTCGATCGACCAACCGATCTCGCCCGCGGCGGTCAACGCCTTCGGCGCCAATAGCTTCCCGGAGCTCGCAGTCTACGAGGGCCCCGATCCCGACGATGAGGCCGCGCCGCCCAGAGTGCGAGCGAATCTCGAAGTCAAAGTGGACGGGAGCGGCGTCATTCACGCGGCACTACCAAGCAATTCATTTCACCATACTGGCTCGTGTGCGACGATCGTAAGTCTACAGGATACCGCTCTGCCTTTTGGCGTCACTGCCGCGACGGTCGAGGCAAGCAATGATCAAGACAGCTCGTCCGACATGCAGAGCCTCCTCGTCGGCCTAAACGCGCCCACACCTACCGTGCAGCTCTCCAACGCGGGCAACGCCGGCCAAGCTCACGTCACACTCAACACGACCGTCGAGTGGAAGGATGAGAGCGGCAACCCCTCCGCGCCTCCGGCCAACTTGTCGCCGCCGTTGAGCACGCTCGGGATCGTCAGCCCGCTAGGGACACTTCGCTGGAGCGACACGGGCCAGAAATGGCGTGTTCACGAGGGCGTCGACTTCCGCGCGCAAGACCCGACGGACATCTTTGCGGTCGCCAAAGGCAAGCTCTGGCTGAACATGAATGCGATGAACAGCATCAATTTGGTGGTCAGTCCACAGTGGGAGTTTCGCTACCTCCACATCAGCATCGTCAATGGGACGACGAGCTACAACCAGTCCTTCAAGAAGTCCGCGACCTTCGGTAAGACCGTCGGCGGCACCGTGGCCAAAGCGCCCAGTGACGGCACCTACGGGCTGGACTGCTTCGAAAAGAAGACCCTCGCCCCTATCACCAATAAGGTCATCAAATCCGAGCTGCAATGCAGCGTCATCAACACCGACACGTCTACGTCGCTCGCGAACAAAGGCTGCAGCAGCGCCAGTAAGGCGTTCTGCATCAAGCAGAGCCAAAATATCTGGGTGCGCGATGTGGCCGCCGGTGAGTTGATCGGGAAGACGGGACAGACGAAAGCGCCTGGGCAACCTCACCTCCACTTCGAAAATTTCTACACGGCGCCGGGCTTATCCGAGCACTACCCGGTCGACTCGGCGCTCTTCTGGCCCGCAAGCCTCATTTACGACACCACCGCAGGCGTGGTGCCAGCTGGCCGAACGGAGATGATCCGCCTTGGAGCGATGCTCGACGGACCGAGCAACCTGCTTGGCGTCGATCAGACCACATTCGAGAGTCTCATCGATCTGTCGAAGACACCGCTGACCAGCACTGCGATTTGTCCGTACGACAACACGATGGCGCTGGACCCAATGACGAATTTCTCGCTAGTGCGCGTCACGGGGGACAACTCAGGCGCGCCGCCTCCGCAGACGATCACCTGGGACCTCGGACCGTGCATTTGGAGTCGAGTGCACAATAACAATCCGGTCGACGTGACCGTCGGCCCGACCTTCTGGCGCCGCGCGAAGAAAGACCAGGGTACGCCCGCGGACAAGCTGACCGGGTGGCTCTACGTAGACGACTACCTGAGCCCGCCGCCGGCGCCGATCACGCAGGGCATCCGCAAGGGTTCGACGAGCGACTACTCGCTCACGGGCACCATCACGATGTGCAACGGCTTGGCGAACCCGGCAAATTGCCCTAGCGCCGCGCCGATCTCCGTGAAGACGTTCGAGGGAATGCAGGTGACCGTTCAAGGCCTCAATGGCGAGTTCGCGACCTCTACGATGACGCTCGGGAAGGTCACGAGTGTCCCGTCGATCGCCAGTTATCAGACGTCGCACCCCAACGAGGCCGGTGGGCTGAGCGGCACGGTGCCGATGAACGCTCAGCTCTTCACGTTCCTGGACAACGCGCAGCCAGCGGGGGTACTCGGCTTTCCGTCCACGTTCGTTCCCAACAACTTCGCCAATCGAAACGGACGAAGTAATTTCATCGCAGTCTGGCAAGACGTGAACAAGAAGTGGCAATGGGTGATGAACGTGAGCGGCGGGTCGTACAACACGAACGGTGGGTTCCCGCAGTGGCACGAATATCAGTTCATTTACGACTCTAGGCCGACCGCGAACCCGCACAATCGATATGACGTCTATCTGGGACAGAACGCGACGGGCACGAACTTCACGTTCAATCGTACGGCCAAGACGCAGGTCACGGTGACGCCGATTGCCGCGCAGCTGAAGCCGTTTCAGCCCTGAGCGAGCGCGGCGGCGACGCGCGCGAACGCGTGCACGTCGAGGGTCTCTCCACGCGCATCGAGAGAGACACCTGCTGTCTGAGCCGCGCGCTCGATGGTTGACTTGTCTCCTAATGACGACCACGCGTTTCGCAGCGTCTTTCGGCGCTGCTCGAACGCGGCTTTGACGACCGATCGGAACGCGCGAGTCTCCTCTATGCGCTCTGCGCGTGGGGTGAGTACGACCACCGCGCTGTCCACGTTCGGCGCCGGATAGAAGCTCCCGCGCGAAACCGCGAGCGCGCGAGTGACGTCGAACGCGGCGCGCACGAATACGGTCAGCCCGCCGTAGTCCTTCGTGCTCGGAGAGGCGACGAGGCGATCGGCCACTTCCCGTTGCACCATGAACACTGCGCGCTCGATGACATCTGCCACGCCCGTTGCGAGCTCGAGCAGGCGCCCCGTAATTTGATAAGGCAGATTGCCAGCTAGTACGCGCGGAGCCGTCTTTTCCGAGAAGAACGCGCGAAGGTCGAAGCGCGCAGCGTCGGCCTCCAAGATCGCTAATCGATTATCGGCGATCTCGTCCGCGAACGTCAGGTTCAAGAGAGGGACCAAGTCCCTGTCGCGCTCCATCGCGATCACGTTGTGCGCGCGCTCCAACAGCGCAGACGTCAGCGCTCCGGTACCTGCCCCGATCTCGAGTACGGTCGCCCGCTTCATGTCCGTGTCTGGCACGCAGACCTGGGCAATCGCGCTGATGATGCGCGCGTCGTTGAGGAAGTTCTGACCGAAGCTCTTCTTCGGCTTCAGGCCGATCTCGTCGAGCATCGCCCTGGGCGATTTAATCACACGATCTCCTTGTACTCCGGCGCGGGTTCTCTGCGCGTCTGCTTCTGCAAGTCCGGTGGCTCCGACGGCGGGATCTCTGCCTGCAGGTCCACCTCGGAGTGCGCGCGTATCGCTGGCTTCTCGCCGCGAATGCCTTGCACTTTGCAGCCCATGCGCCGCAGCACGGCCTCGCCGCGGATGCGCCCCACCTTCGAGCGTACGGCGATCGCGACGTCTACGGCGTCTCGCACCGTCTCGATCTCGACGCCCTCATCGGACATGGGCGTGGTGCTTGCGGTGCTCAAGATCCAGCGAATGTCGGTCCGCTGATTGCGCATTCGGCGGATCGCGGCGGCGAGCGACGCGTTCATCGAAGGCGCGGGCGCCCACACGAACGCGATGGTGGGTTTGTGCTTCTCGCGCGCGAGGCGATCGAGCACCGCCGCGAGCGACGCAGAGGTCTTGAGCGACTCGCCCTCGGCTCGCGGAGCGCTCTCGATGCCGAACGCAGCGAGGTAGTGTCTGAGCGTGCGTTCGCGCGCAGTCGAAGCGAAGGGCAGGCGAGGCGCGAACGGCGCACGAGCGCGCAGCAGATCTGCGCGAGCGGCGAGCGCGTCGAGGTTTCCGCGCGCGACGTCCGAGAGGCCGGTCGGATCGAGCGGTCGCGCGTGCTCGGCGACTCGCGCCGCGACATCGCTCTCGTCGAGATCGCTACGGTCGGCGTCCACCATGCTGGCCGCGCTCGCGAGTGCCGCGGCGACCTTCGCGACTTGCGCAGAGCCGGACGAAGGCGGTAACCACGTACGCAAGCGCGACGCGGTGATCGCGAGCCCGACGCGATCGCCTCTAGACAAATAACGCGCGGCCACCGCGCCGACTTGATCGACGACAGTGTCGAGGGGTGCCTCACCCTCGGGCCCCGCCCAGAGCTCCACCGACGCGTCCACGATGAGCCACACCACGTCGCGGTGCTCGTGCTCCATCTCGCGCACGACGAGCTTGCCGCGCTTGGCGCTCGCTCGCCACGCGATGCGCTTGAACGCGTCGCCAGGGACGTGATCGCGCAGCTCGCGAAGCTCGTCGCCCTCGCCCGGGACATTGAGCGGACGCCCGCGCTCTGCGCCTCTCCGTGCTCGCCCGCCCTTCGGCGAGTCCATCATCGCCTTCAACGCGCGGGGCACCACCTCGACGCCGAACGGATTGGCGAACATCAAAGGCACTTCGTACAGGCCCTCGCCGCCGGCGGGAGTTCCGCGCACCTCGAGCGCCATTCCGTGCAGTCCCCATCTCCCGACGCGCTTCGTGCGAATCGTGACCTTGACGAACACCCGGCTCTCCGCCGGAAGGTCGATGATTGTCGGAGAGATAGTGGTCTCGAGCATGCTCGAAGACACCGCCCGCAGAGCGACGCCGCGCATGTCGTCCGTGCTGCGATTGCGGAGCTCGGCATCGATCTCCACCGTGGCGCCGCGAACGGCGCGGATCACGCGCTTGGGCGTGCTCCACACCATCTCGAATCCGCTCGCACGCAGGCGCGTGACCGAAGCGAGCGCGACCGCACGACCCAGCGCGACCGCCGCGATCATCGCCGCGCCAAACCCGCAAATCGGCGCCTGCCGAGAGGCGATCCCGAGGGCAAGCAGCGCGGCGCCGCACAGCGCAACGTGAAACGTGGGTCGTGTCGGGTGGAGCCTCAACGGAGCAAAGTTAGCACCATTGGGCGAGCACCATTCAACGCGTGCGTGGCTCGTGCTCTTCGTAGTCGGATGGGGGCCTTCCCAGGTTTGCGCTCACGATCTGGCCGGTTTGTAAGCATGCTGACAATCCGGGGATTTGGCCGACCCGTCCTTGTGACAGACCCCACTGTCGCTAGGAGTCTTGGCGCGAAGTGCCAGCGGTGACTCATATGCGCCGAGGAGAAGAGGTCATCCAGGTCAGCGGCGCACCGTGAGTTCGATGTCGTCGTGATAGACGTCCGCGTATCCGAGCTCGAAAGACAAGCCGCCGCAATTGGCGATTTTGTGGACGGTGTCGACTTGGACGACGTCCTTGCCGCACGTGATTTGGGCTTGCTCGATCTCGGGCTGAGGTCCGGAGACCAAGAGCTTCGGCAGCATCATGACCGTGAACGTCACGCCGGCGAGAGTCCTCGTCTCTCCGTTCTTGAGGTGAATCGGGACGTTCAGACCAGCGTCGCGACTGCAACCCAGCAGCATGATGAGCAGCGTGAATCGTCTCATGCGAACATCCTAGCTGGACCGTTGGAGCGAACGGTCTAAGGCTTGCTGATGTGCATCGCATGTCTCGGTCGAGGTCTCATTTCATCGCAAGAGCCGCCACGGTGTGGACGGGCGTACTCGGTCTGCTGTGTCTCATCGTGAACGGCGGGTGCAGCGCGAGCGCCGAATGTCAGTCGGGCCAGCGGCGCTGCACGAGCGCCGGGGCGATTGAAGAGTGCACGCCGCACCCCTCGGGCATCGACGTCTCACGGGACTCCCCGTCGGTCGGTCATCACCGCCGAAGCGCCAACACTTGGGAGCACGCTGCCTCGTGTGGTGAAGGGCTCTGCCAGACGGAGCCGACGAAAAACTCCTATGGCGTTCAGCTGCAAGACGCGTTTTGCACGCTCTCGGCTGCGGCGCTTCCGGTTTGCGCGAACGCGTCCAACGCGTGCGACGGAACGACGTCCGTCGAGTGTCGCGCGGGCTTTCCGATCGAAGAGGCGATTTGCGCGAGCTGCACCGTTGCCGTCAATGGTTGCAAAGGCCGTATCGACTCGAGCTGCTCGACGACGAGCGATTGCGCGACCGGACTCGTGTGCACTCCGCGCCACAGTTGTCAGGCGGCATGCGCTTGCGCAGAGGGAGCACGCTGTGAGTCCTGCGGCACGGCAGAGCGAGAGACAGTAGGTCCCTCGCGCGGAGCGCCGTTCACCTTCGTCTGCAATTCGGGACTGTGCGCGCGCCAATACTGAGCGCCGAATCGGCTCAACTCAGCAGCCCGGGCGGTGTGGCGTAGGGACCGTGCCGTAGATCGCAATTGGCCGATGCGCGGGATCGTCGGGGGTCACGCAGCGGCACGGTCGCGTCGACACCGGCGTCTTGCACGCTGGGAGTCGCGCTCGCGTCCGCGCCACCGTCATGCGTCCACCCAATGCCGAGCGCGGCGAACGTGATCACGCCTGCGCAAACCACGAGCCTGCGCGCGCCGCAGAATGGGCATTTGAATTCACCGGACCGACAGACTCGACGAGTGGTCCTTCTCGCCTGCAGCTCGTGCCGTCGACATTATCGCGAAACAGTCGCGTCCCGCAGCTGAGTGGTCCGCGCTATGCGCTGCTCTGAGAGAGCTCACGCAGGACATCGCTCAAGATCAACTCCGGATCTTGCACGACCCTGGCGTCGGCGTTCAGGCCCACGCGCACTCGGCCCGCGTAGCTCATGAGAGTGATGCCCAACGCGATCGTCCCGGGCACGGGCGCCCAAACGGTGACGTCGCGCACGGTCGCGCCAGCAAAGCGGAGCGGGTGCTCGGGTCCTCGAACCACCGAGACCATCAGAGTCGCGCGCTTCGAGAAGAGGCGCACGCCCGCACGCTCGATCACCGCCGTAGCCGCGCCGGCCGCGCTCGTCAGACTCACGCCGGATGAGATCGATTGGTGGTGCGCTCGCAGCTCGCGGAGCTCGTGGGCGACGTCGCGCACGCGAGCGCCAACGTCCTCGAGGGCCACGCGCAGAGGCACGAACACGGAGATGTAGCGGTTGCCTGCGTCCGTCTCGCGGGTCTGGAGCGCCACGGGGACGAGCGCGTGCACGACTCTTCCCCCTACGCGTTCACGCAGCGCGCCGGCGATCGACGAGAGGAGGAGCTCGGTGATCGTCACGCCACGCGCGCGTGCGGCCTCATGGAGTGTCTGGAGTGAAAGCGTCGCGGACGCGCAGAGGCTCTTCTCTTTGCCGAGCTCGCCCGTCAGTCGTGATCGCGGATCGGAGCCCGAGCGCAGGAGGCGCGTCGCTGCGGCCACTCCTCCGACGAGCCGTCGCACGCGGAGTCCTCGCTGCTTCCTCTTCTCGCTTTGCACGCTTCTGTCTTGGGGTGGCGGCTCGCCCGCGAGATCCCGTAAGAGGCGCACGAGACCGGCACCGTCGGCGACTACGTGGTGGATTCGCGCGACGAGCACGTCTCCAAGGGCGCGCTCCATGACGTGCATCTCCCAGAGCGGACGGTCCCGCACCAACGCGCGATTGGCGACCTCCGCGACTCGAACCAGCAATGGACGGCCGTCGTCGAGGTGACGGTGCACGTGACGAACGAGCTCGAACCTCGGGTCCTCTTCCCAACGCGGTACGCCGAAGCCGAACGTCGACTCGACGACGCGCTGTCGAAATCGCGCATGTCCGAGGAGCCGTTCGCGTAGGAGCGCGAGCAGCTCTGTGTGGTCGAGCGCCCCCTCGAGCTCGAGCGCTGCGACGATGATCATCGGGTTCTCCGGCAGGTCCATGTGCAGACGCGCGGCGTCTTCCGGAGCGAGCGGGGTCCTCGGCATCGAGAGGTCCATATAGCCGATTGGCGAGAGCGAGATTGGGTAGCATGACGGCATGAAAGAGCGACTCGAGCTCATCGTCGGCAGCATCGTCGATTGGCCGATCGGAAAGGCGTACGCGGACATCGTTAGCCTCCCCAAAGTCGCGCACGAACTCGCCTGCTATGTGGCCATCGGGGACGAAGCGCTCACGATGTGGAGTGCAGTCTTCCGGAGAAGCTGGACGCCGAGCTGCACGCGCTGACCCCGTTGATGCTGAGTGGGATGGAAGTGATCGAGCCATCGCGCTCCAGGTACGACGCCTGCGACTACAGCACCGAGTACGGCTTTCACGCGAACGAATCCATCGCTCACATGCGCGAGCGTCTCGGGAAAGAGCTCACGGTGATCACGCCAGAGGCCTCCTTCGCGAAGCGGCGAGCCACTCCCGAGCAGACGCTCATCGAGATCATGAAGGCGGTACGCGCGGCCGATTGGGACAAGAGCATGACGGCGCTGAAGCGACCTCTAGCTAGAGGCCCATTTTGGAGGGCAATCCGATCGACGCGTTGCTCTCCGCGGACCCACGGCACCTCGCGCAGATCTTCGTGACCGCGCCCGAGCGATACGACTTCATCGACGATAGGCTGTTCGACCTCTGGGCTCGAGTCGCGACGGTGGGCTTGATTCCGCCCGACCTCGAGGAGCCGGAGTTTGGAGCGGACCGCTTCAACACCGCTCGAGACAGGCTCGTTCGCGCGGGCAAGTCCGATGACGACGCACTGCAGCTACTGCTCTCCGACGCGATACGACTCGCTATTGGATGTCGACTGGATTGTTCATTTGGAAGACGCTCCGGGACTCGCCACAATCATTGATTGACCGATTGCGGAGACTGCCCGCAGACGATGTCATCGTCGACCTGCTCCTCTCCGTGCTCTGGCTCGGCGGAGATACCCCGGAGCAAGGCGCGTTTGCGACGGTGGTCGAGGCTTGTCGCGATACGAAACTCGTCTCTGACAAGCTCTACGAGGAGCTCCTCGAAGGAGCCGAGGCTTCGCTCCAGCATTGGGCACAGCCACGAGCGCGATTTTCTGATCGTCCGAAGAAGACGCGAGCCCGCAAGCGTTAGAGTCGCGCGCAAATGCGCATTGATGTTGATGCGGCGAACCGGCTGAGGGCGGCTACTGCCCGCCGTACGGCGCGCCGAGGTCGCTCAGCGCGGCGATCGCGTCGCGTCGATCGGGGCTGCTCGTCGGGGCGATCTCGAGGAAGCGCTTGAAGCGCGCGACGGCCTCTTTGCGTTGCCCGGTTCGTTTGTACGCCTCGCCCGCTTGGAACTGCACGTCGGCGTACCAGCCAGGGTGCACTTCCATCTTCTCGGCCTCCGTGACGGCGTAGGCAAGGTGCTTGACTGCGTCGGCCGCCGATCCTCGATCCAGCAACAACTTGCCGTATCGGTAGCGCCAGGTCGGCTTGTTGTCGTCTCCGCTGACGGCCCTCTGCCACTCGCCGAGCGCACCCTGCGCGTCGTTTTTGTCTTCGAGGCACTCGGCCATCGTCGCGTGCGCGTCGATGCGTGTTGGCTTGAGCTCGATCGCGCGCTTGAGATCTTTGATGGCATCCTCGACGCGACCCTGCTTGCGCTCGAGCACGCCGCGCTGCCACCAGATGTCGCCGTTGAGCTTGTCGAGGTTCATCGCCTTGTCGATCTCGTCGGACGCCGTGCCGAGCGCCTCGCGGCTGTTCGACTCGTTCGCGGCCCACGCGACGTAGAGGTGATACTCGGCGCGGTTCGGGTCGAGCTCGGTCGCGCGCTTCAAGTAGCGGGTCGCTTCGGCTGCGCTGGTCCCGCCCTTCGCGAAGAGCGCGCGTCCCAAGTAGTGGTTCGCCTCGGCGCTGTTGGCGCGCTTCTCCAATACCTTGCGCAGCATCGGCAGCGCGTCGTCGGGTCGATCGATCGCGACGTACGCGGCGCCGACTCGAAGCATCAAGTCCGGATCGTCGGGCGCCTTCGCCAACGCGTTCTTGAACTGCTCGAGCGCCTTCTCCGTGTCGCCGCTTTCCTCGTAGAGAAGTCCGCGCTCGAGCGATAGCCCCGGGTAGTCCTTGTCCACCGCGAGCACCTGGTCGAACTGCGCGCTCGCGTCGTCCATTTTGCGCATGCGCCGGTACGTCACGCCGAGCTTGAATCGTGTCGCCAAGTCCGCCGGATCGAGCTCGGTCGCGCGCCTGTAGCGGACGACGGCATCATCGTAATGACCTTGGCCCGCCAAGAACTCGCCGAGAGCGCGCTCGAGCGCGGGAGTGTCCGGGAGCTTCGTCCCCGCGTCCGCGATGATTGCCCTCGCCTGGTCGTTCTTGTCCTCGGAGGCGAGCACGTTCGCGAGCGCGATGTACGGGAGCATGGCGTCCGGATCCTTCGCCTGCGCCAGATCGATCGACTCGCGCAGCGCCTTCTCGGCGGCGTCGCGGTTTCCGAGCGCGCGCTCCGCCTCGGCAAGCGCGAACGCGAGCAGCATGGATTTGGGAAACTGCGCGCGCGCCGCGACCAGCTGATCTTTGGCTTCCTTCAGCCGCTCGAGGCGCACCTTCGTGATCGCGTCCCACGCGATCGCGCGCGTGTCGGCCGGGTCATTTTGGATCGCAGTGTCGAAGCGTGAGAGCGCTTCGGTCGTGCGGCCCTCCGATGAGAGGAGCATCCCCTGACCGACGAGCGCCTCGATGTGCGTGCCGATCAGCTTGAGCGCGGACTCGAATGAAACCCGAGCGTCCCCGGCGCGTCCGCGCTTCATGTCGATGAAGCCCTTCTGCGTGAGCGCGTCGGCGATCTCGTTCGGTGCCGAGAGCGCCTTGGCGGCGCCGTCCGCCACGAGCACGTAGTCGACCATCGCGCCGGCCTCGTCGCCGTCGGTGTACTTCTGGCTCGCGCGCAGGATGATCGCGCCCGGGTGATTGGGCGTAGCCGCGAGCGTCGCCTGGACCTCGCTCTTCATCGTCTCCTCGTCGCCCGCGAGCTTCGCCGCGCGAGCGAGGCCGTAGTGAGCCCGCGCCGACGGCTTCTGTTTCAACGCGGCCGCAAACGCCGTCTTCGCAGCCGCGGCATCTTTCGCATGCAGCTCGAGCTCGCCGCGCAAGAGGGCGATCTCCTCTTGGATCGGATCGCCTCCGTCACGCCGCGAGGCTGTTTCTAGGCCTTGCCGCGCCTTGGTGAGGTTGCCGTTCGCCGCCTCGAGCGCCGCGTTCGCGAGCGGCAGGTACTGCGTCTCCGGAAACTGTGTGAGCTCCGCGAGTGTCTGCTTGGCGCGCGAAGAACGCTCCGCGTCCGCGCCGAAGCGTGTCTCGAACGCGAACTCCACGAACGCGGCGTAGGCGGTGAGCGGCTTCGCGCGCGGAGTCTTGCCGTGTGCCCCGAGCGCGTCGTCCGCCGCTCCACGAGCCTCGACGAACGTGTCCTTGCCCATGCGTGCGCGCACGCTGTTGCCGGTCTGCGTGAGCGCGGTCGCGTAGTCTTGCGCGTGGAGCTTGTCGGTGACGGCGTTGCGACCGAACGCACCGTACGGCGTCGCCTCGAGCCCCGTGCCGATCACGAGGGCGGCGGCGATCACGCCGAGTACGACACGTCGAGGCCACGGCGAGCTCTTCGTCTCTGGTCTGACTCGTTTCGGCTGTGCAGTCGTGGGCAGCGCAGCCTCGGCGCCCGCATGCGAGACGGGAGGCAGCTCCTCCGGGAGCGACATCTCACCGCCGATCCGTGACTGCGCCGCCTCCATCGGGATCGCCGCTTCCGCTCCGCCTCCGAGATCGACCTCGCCGAACGCCATCCCGCCTGCCGCAGGTCTGCGTTCACTCGTGGGCGCTTCGAACAGATCCGCCTCCGTAGGCGCGGACATGTTCGGCGGCAGCGCGAACGCTCCTGGAACATCATCGAAAGGAGCGGAGGGCGGCTTGCTCGCGCCGGCCGGCGCTAGATCGAGCTCGCCGAAGCCGAGATCGTCTACAGGGGCGGGCCGCTTCGAAGGGGCTCGTCCTTCGCCCGAAGGCGGCAAGTCGAGCTCGCCGAAATCCGAGAGCTGCGCCACCTGCGCCCGCGCGGGGAGCGTGTTCGCGGTCATCGGGAGCGTGTTCGCAGTCATCGGGAGCGAGTTCGCGGTCATCGGGAGCGAGTTCGCGGTCATCGGGAACGCGCTCGCGGTCATCGGGAGCGCGGCGCCGAGCGTCGGAAGCTGCACGTCCGAGGAGATCGGAAGGTCGTTCGACACAGACGGTAGATCCAGTTCCCCAAACGCGTCTTGCACGGGCTTCTGCTTTTGCGCCGTGGGAAGCGACGACCCGAGCGACGGCAACGAAGACGCCACCACTGGCAACATCCCCGCCGCGACCGGCAAGTCGAGCTCGAACGTCGTGGGGCCCTTGCCGACCGCCGGAGCTTGCTTGGCGGGCGATGGCAGCTGAGAAGCCGCCGACGGAAGATCGATCTCGAAGGTCGCCTGCTGGTTCTTCGGGGTCGGTTTCGAAGCAAGGTTCACTGCCGCGGAGGGAAGATCCATCTCGAACGCGTCGGCCTTCGGCTGCGGCCTCATCGCGGGCCGGACGAGCCCCGAACCCGCAGGGCTCGGCAGATCCGCCTCCAGTGCGTCCGCCGGTTTCTTCGCGGGTGCGGCACTTGGCAAGTCGAGATCGAACGAGGCGCCGCCCGTCGAAATCGCGGGCAGGTCGTTGTGAAACGTCGCAGCCCGGCTCGAGATCGGTCCCGCCGATAGGTCGAGCTCGAACTCGGTCTTCGCTGGCGGCTTGCGCGCGGCGAGCGCACTGGCAGCAACCGGAAAGTCGTCTTGGGGCCTCTTCCGCGGATCCTCGAGCGAGCCCAGCGCGGGCGGCAATCCGCTCGTGATGTCCTCGGTCTTCTTCGCCTGCAATCCGATCGCCACGTCACGCCGCGCAGGCGATGGCAGATCCGGGATCGGCTCGTCCGCGAACGGATCCACCTCGAGCGGCGGTGCAATCGCGGCCGGCTTCGCCGCAGGGACGGGCGGGGCCGGGGCTTTCGCCGCGATCGGCGGGGCCTTCGGTGCGGGGCGAGGTGGTCCTTTGGCTCCGAGGACCGCCGCGGGTCGCGCCGGCAGATCGCTCTCCTCCGGCACGTTCACGCCGAGCCCGAACATCGTCTGTTTCACCACCGGCTTCGCAGCGGGCGGTGCTATCGGCGGGGCTTTGCGCGCCGAAGCCGCAGCGTCCTCACCGGACCCGGCCTTCACCAGGAACGTGTTGCCGCACTTCGGGCAACGCATTTTCAGGCCGTTCGCAGGGACGCGGCGCTCGTCGACTTGGTACGTCGCCTTGCACGACTCGCACTCGACCCTCAGCATCGCGACCTTCGGAGTTGGCGGTTCACAATCAGCAAAATCAACGTAACACACGCTCGCCGCGTGACGCGAAATCCCTAGCAACCATTCTGGTGACTGGTCAGACGGGGAAAACGTCGGGCTCGAGTGGAAACGTCTCTCCGCCGACGAGCGTGACTCCTTGGAAGTCGAAGAACTCGACGCACTGCTTCGACAAGTCGAAGATCGCGACGCAAGGATCGTCCTCTCCGCGAAGCGTGCCCGGGTTGATGAACGTGAGCTCGCCGAACGCGCGCACCATGCGCTCGTGCGTGTGTCCGCCGACGATGCATCGAATGCGTCCCTCGTCACGGATCCGCTTGAGCTCGGCTAGCGCCGCGATCGCATAACCCTCGTCGTGCGGTCCAAGCTGCGCCATGTCGTTCTCCCCGACTCCATGACACAAGAGCAGCGGCCCGAGCGGCGTGTCGATCTCGAGCGTCGCCGGAAGGGCCGAAATCCAGGCACGCGCGCGATCGTCGAGCTCGTCGATGGAGTGGGCCTCGGCGAGCGTGCGCATCGAGTCTGACGCGATCCATCGATCGTGGTTGCCGCGAACGGTGAGCACGTTGGCTCGTTCGAGGAGCGTGATCGTGCGGGGTAGACTGCCGCGTCCGTCGGCGATGTCTCCCACGCACAGCACGCGATCGGTATTTTCGCTCATGAACAGCGCGAGTGCCGCTTCGAGCCGAGCGTCCTCGGCGTGGACGTCTCCGAGCAGGCCGAACCTCATCACACCGCCGCCGAGACGCTCGCCATGTTGAACGCGCTCGTCGCCACCGCGGGCACACGCATCACGCCGCCGGGCGTTCGCACCTCGCGCGTGGTCATCCCGATCACGTTGGCGAGCACGCGCGCGGGCGACTCGTTGAACCTGAAGTTGTTGACGGGCGCGGTGATCTTCCCGTCCTCGACGAGGAACACGCCATCGCGCGTGAGGCCCGTCACCATCAGCTCTTTGGGATCGAGCCATCGGCAGTACCAGAAGCGCGTGACCACGAGCCCGCGCTTCATCGTTCGCACGAGCTCCTCGACGCCCGAAGCCGTCCCTCCCGTCAATCGGTAGGCGGTATGCTCGCCGGTCGCGGCTCGGCCGTTTTTGTGGGCCCAGAATCGACCACACCGCAGCTCCGCCAATGCGCCACGATCGATCCAAGTACGAGGCGAGAGCGCGTTGCCTTCGTCGTCGAACGGCGCAGACGGCGTCAACGGGTCGTTCGGATCGGAGCGAAAGGTGACCCCCGGCGAGAACAGCTTCTCGCCGATCGCGCTCTTGCCCTTGCGAGAGAAGAAGCTGCGACCTTCGTCCGCGGGGCGTGCGTCGAGGGCGTCGATCAGGAACCCGAGCAGCTCCGCGACCGCGGCAGGTTCGAGCACCACGTCGTAGCGACCCGGATCCAGCGCGCGCGGTGCGCGAGAGCGCGTGGCCTTGTCGATCGCGATGCTCGCGAGCGCCGTCCCGTCGATCGCCGAAGCCGACACGTCCGCCGCGCCCGCCCAACCCGAGCCCGTGCCGTCCGGAGCGCGCGCGGTGACCGTGAGGCTCGCGTCGCTTTGATCGAACGAAGCCACGAATCCGGCGCTCGTCGCGATAGAGCGCGTGTGTCCGCCAGACTCGTAGTAGCCGGCGACCGTGACGCCTGCCTTCTTGCCGAGCTCGATCGCCGAACGCGCCGCGTCCGCGCGCTCCCTCGCGTGTTGGTCTCGCGTGCGTGCGTCGAACGCGTTCGCCGAAGGCAGTGGCGTGTGCGCGCCGAGCACCGGCATCCACTCCGGATCGACGGGCGCGAGCTTCGCCATCTCCACTGCGCGCTTCGCGAGAGCGACGAGCGAGGCGTCGTCACTCTGATTGGTTCGCACGGTCGCGTGACGAGACGCGATCGCCACGGTCAACGAGAGCTCGTCGTCATCCGAGGCGCCGCTCGTCGTCAGATCGTTTGCAGCAAACCGTGTGTTTTGGCGCCTCCCAGAGCGCACCCGCCCGATCACCTCGGCACCGCGCTCCAGCTCCACGGCCTTGCTGACGAGACGCTTGGCAATCTCTTCGGCGCTCATGACTTCGCCTTCGTGTTGAGCACGTGGATGTTCTTGAATCGCGCCGGCGGGCAGCCGTGGCTGACGGGATTGAGCTGCGTGGGCTCCCCCTTGCCGTCCTGCATCGCGCCGTGCATCTCCCACGTGCTCTCGTCGCCGACGAGATCGCACGCGTGCCAGAAGTCGAGCGTATTGGCTTGGTACGCGACGTCGCGCAGCGCGCCCGCGAGCTTGCCGCCTTTGATCGCGTAGAACATCTGTCCGCCGAACTGGAAGTTGAACCTCTGGTGATCGATCGACCAAGAGCCGTCGCCCGTGATCAAGATCCCGTCGTCGGTAGCGGCGATGATGTCCTCGAGCGAGCGCTTCGTCTTGCTCGGCGCGAGCGACACGTTGGGCATTCTCTGGAATGGGACGGAGCGATAGTCCTGCGCGTAAGACGTCCCGCGTGATCGAGGCTCGCCGATCCACGACGCTTGATCGCGCGTCGTCTGATAGCCCACGAACAAGCCGTCTTTGACGAGGTCCCAGCGCTGCGTCTTCTCGCCGTCGTCGTCGTAGCCGCACGTCGCGAGCCCACCGGGCGACGTCTTGTCCGCGTAGAGCGTGATGTGTGGCGCCGCATAAGAGAGCTTGCCGAGCTTGTCCACGGTCGCAAATGAGGTGCCCGCGAAGTTCGCCTCGAACCCGAGCGCGCGATCGAGCTCCGTCGGATGACCGACCGACTCGTGAATGGTCAACCACAGGTGACTCGACGCGAGCACCAGATCCTTGTTGCCGGGGACGACGCTCGGGGAGGCGAGCTTCTCCGTCACGTCATTGGCCATCTTCTTCGCGTCCGCGCGCAGGCTCGATTTCGCGACGTGCTCCCAGCCCGCTTGTCTCGGCGGCAGCTCGTGCGCCCGCGTGACGGCGTCGCCTGTCGAGGGATCGAGCGCCGTGAGCGTGTACCCCGCGGCGATGCGCGTGAGCGACTGCGTGATCACCGAGCCCTCGGTGGAGGCGAACGTCTTCTCTTCACCCGTTGCCTGCGCGAACCCGTTGCAGAAGCTCACCTTGCCGCCGCGTGCGTCCGCCCAGATCGCGCGAAGCAGCTCCGCCTTCTCCGCGAGCGGGATCGTGAACGGATCGATCTCGACAGCGGTCTCCCAATGGTCGCGATAGGTCCCCACCGGAGCAAGCGCGACGGGCCGCAATCGCGCACCCGCGTTCGCTCGAGCGATCCCGACGGCCGCTTGCACGGCTCGTTTTACGCCCTGATCATCGACGCTCGGGTCCGCCGCGAATCCCCAAGCGCCATCCACCAGCACGCGCACGCCGATCCCGTAGCTCTCGCTGTACCCGACGCCGGTGACGTGATCTTCGCGCGTCGCGAGGTGCTCGAACCGACGCTTGACGACGCGAGCGTCCGCGTAGAAAGCCCCAAGCTGCTTCGCCGAGTCGAGCGCGCGCCCGAGCAGGTCTCCACTGTTGATAGGCCGTGGCACACGAGCCTGCGGCGCTCGACACGCAGCGGTGATGAGCGCGCTGCCGACCAACATGTCTCTACGACCCAAGCGCATGCGCACTTTTATAGCAGCTGCCAAAACCCCCAGATGAGGTCAAAAGCTGTTGAGACGCGACCCGAACACTTCCTGGTCTTCCGATCTTGTTGTTCAACAACTCTTCAGGACCACGGGTGCTAAAGTGAGAGTGCCATGAGCGAACCGATGAACTTCCACGACTACATGCGCGCGTACGGCGAAGACCACACGAACCCCATCAACAAGCTGACGCACATGATCGGCATCCCGTTGATCGTGGGCTCGCTTCCGCTCATCCCGCTCGCGCCGCCTCTGGGGCTGTCGATGTTCGGCGTCGGTTGGACCCTCCAGTTCGTCGGCCACTACTTCGAAGGCAAGAAGCCGAGCTTCACCAAGGACGTGAAGTACCTCGCCATCGGTCCCGTGTGGGTCGCCGTCGAGTGGGCCGAGTTTCTCACGGGCAAGAAGGTCTACACCGTGCGCGAGAAGCCGAAGACGGTAGAGACCAACGGCGTCGCAGCTCACGCCCCCGCGTGAGTCAGAAGAGTCCGATTGAGAAGTTGAGCGCGCCAAAATCCTCGTAGCTCGAGATGCGCGTGAGGTTGATTCCGTAGTCCAACGCGAGCGGTCCTACCGGCGTCTGAACGCGCACGCCCGTCCCCGCGGCGGCCCTGAACTCGAACCCGTGCGAGAACGGGTAGGTCAAATCGTTCCACAGGTTGCCGGTGTCGAAGAAGAACACCGTCTCGAGTGGGCCCGTCACCGGTACTCGCAATTCGAACCGCGGATTGATCATCAGATTGCCGCCGCGAGTCGCCAACTTCGACGGGTCGTAGATCCGGTTCGCGCGCAGACTGTCGAGCGCGTCTTGAGGGATCAGCGTGTCTTGCGCCCAGCCGCGCATGGTGTCGAAGCCACCCATGAAGAAGAATCGGTCGGGATACGTCTGCGAGCTCGACGTCAGCTGAAACACCTCTCCCAAGCGGAGAGTCGCGGCGAAGCCGATTTTGCGCGTAACGGGGTAATAGCCGCTGAAAGTCTGCGACAACCTCACGAAGTGACCATCACAGCCCGCGCCTACGCCGGCACCGCACGCCGCGGTCGCGAACGCGTCGGCGTGCTCGATGCTGCCCGCGAGGTACGTGCCTTTGTGCGCGTTGAACGAGTTGTCTCGTCGATCCCACGCGGTCGTGAAGCGTTGCGAGAAGACCTTGGAGGGTCCGCTGTATGCGCGAAGCAACTTGGCCGTGTCGAGGTTGCCGCCCGAAGCCTGGAGCGCCTCGCTCGGATCCTTGAAGCCGCCCAAGAGCGTCAGGTCGTTGTACTCGGCGCTCGCGCCCAGGGACATTTGGACTTGTCGCGCCGGGCGATAATAGACAGTCGGGATGACCGCGCCTTTGAGGATTTGGAAGTACCGCTCGACGTCATTGAGCACGACTCCGTCCACGGAGGCGCGAACGAGCGGACCCAATCCGACGTCGGGGAACGTGCCTGTCAATGTCGCGCGTGCGGCCAATCGCTGGAGCGTCGTGAGCTTCTGGAAGTTTTTTAGGATGGTGGAGTCGAGGATCAAAAAGTCGGGAAGGTACGACGCCTGCAGTCGCAGCGCCGCGCCGATGGCGAGCCCGAAGAGGTTCTTGTGTCCGTACTCGAAGCCTCCGCGCGGTCCCTCGCCGTTCGAGAAGCCCGCGCGCAGATCGATGTACTGCGGTTCGCCCTCGGCGACGGTCACCACGACGGTTTTGTTCTTCTGAGGCACGAGCGGGTTCGCCAGTGAGACGTTCACGCTCGAGAACACGTTGAGCGTGGCGATGCGCTCTTGCGTCTTGCGCACGTCGCTCGTCCGATAAGGCTGGCCCACGAAGAGGGCGACTCGGCGCCGGATCACGCCGTCTTGCGTCAGTCGATTCCCGTGGATGACGATCTGCCTCACGATGACGCGCTCGCCCTCGCTCACGTCGAAGCGAATGCGCGCTCGCGTCTGATCGGCGCTCTTCTCCACGGCGAGCGACACGTCCGCGTAGGCGAAGCCCTCCTCCTTGTAGAGCGCGAGCAGCCTGCGCCGCGCCTCCTCCAGGTGGAGCGAGCTGACCGCGTCACCGAGTGAGATCGACACGGCGCCGGCGAGCCGCTTCTCGTCGATCGTGAGGTTGCCCCTGAACGCGAGATCGTATTGGAACGTGCGCGGACCGAGCTTGATCGGGATGCGCAGCTGCACGCGAGGCTCGCACTCGATGCTGTGCGCCAGGTCGGGCGTGCACGTCATGTCCGGCGGGATCGGCAGGACGGGCAGGGGCAAGCCGACGGGGTCGTACGAGCAAGTCATCGGCGGCTCTGCCGGCAGAGGTACGGGGACGCACTGCCCGGGCGGCGACTTTGACGAACACCGCCTGCGGAGCACTTGCACGGGACCGGCGACCGCCGAGAGGTAACCCTCGTTTCGATAGAGGTCTTGTACGTGCTCCACCGCGCGCTCGTAGGTTCCAGGCGAGTACACCGTGTCCGGCGCGAGATCCGTCGGGATGGCCCTGTTTCCAGCCATTGGCGAGAGTATGGCGTCGGACGTGCGTGGGTCCGGGCCTATCAACAAGTCACCGCCCGGCAGGTCCTCCTCGAGGAAGCTGTCGACCTCCCGGCCGATGCCCGCGGCGCTCGTCGGTCCGCCGTTCGTGAGTTTGCTGATCTCGTCTTCCTTCAAGCAGGGATAGGCCCGCGAGGCAACGCGCACGCGCGGGCGCTCGGCGATGTGGAAGATGATCGATCGCGCGCGTTCGGTCTCCGCGCCGCGCACCTCCGTCGTGACTTCCGCGTCGAGGAAGCCTCGCACCTCGTAGAAGTGCTTGAGGCGCACCTCCATGCGCGCGGGCGTGTAGTCGGCATCCGTCGCGTCTCCTACAGCGGCCGCCCGCAGCGCGTCTGCGTCGTAGTGGTCGTTGCCCGCGAAGCGGATCGCGTAGCGTGGGCCCGAGTCGATGCGCACGCGAAGCGTGACGACGCCCTTGGCGCGCACGACGTCGTGGAAGACCTCCGCGTCGAAATAGCCCGCGTCTTGCAGCCGCTTCTGCAGGTCGTTGTCCGCGGCGTCCAGCAACACCTCGTCCGTGCGCGCTCCGACCGTCACGCGGTACGCGTCCGTGTAGGTCCGAAGCTCGTCGCCGGTCGCTCCGAACGCGTAAAAGACGCGGCGCCCGAGCGTTTGCGGCTCGCCCGGAGTCGCGTCGATCAGGAGGAGCACGCGCCCCGCGTCGTTCGTCTCACGCGTCTCGACTCTCACTGTGGCGTTCGGGAAGCCGCGCCGCCCGAACAGCGCGCGCATTCTCTGCGTGCGCAGATCGAGATCCGAGCCGACGAGCTCCGCACCCTCGTCCAGGCCTGCCTCGCGGAGCAGATCTTCGGTGTCGACGACGCTGCCGTGTGTGTCGACGCGCACGGACTCGACGAGCTTTCGAACCCTCGCGTGCACGCGAACGCGGACACCCCCGCTCTCGTTGACGACGTTGACCCACGCGTCGCCGTACGCTCCGGACTCGAGCACCTCGAGGAGCACGGCCCGCGGGACATCGACCGTCAGCGTATCGCCGACCTTCACGCGCGTGATCGGGCGCGCGGTCGGCGTCCCGAGCGGAGATTCTTCGACGACGACCTCGGTGGCGATGATCGGTTTGCCCAAGTACGGCGCGAGGTCTGGCATGGGGACGACGTTCACGGTCGGAGGCTGCAAGGGCGGCGACCGCGGTGGCACCAGCAGCTCGAATTCCGGGCCATCCGCGAAGACCGAGGGCGCGCCGATCACGATCGCGATCAGTACGAGGACGATCTTGAACCCACGCGCGGCTCCCACGCCGATCGTTTCTACTCGAACTCGAGCCGCCAGCGGAGATCCATGCCGAGGTTACCGACCGAAGAAGAGGTCACGTCGCTCACGTTGTCGTAGGAGCCCTGCAAAGAGACGCGGTTCGAGAGCCTCCACTGGATGTTCGCGCGCAGGTCATTGTCCTCCGAGAGTCCCTTGCTGACGTTCGCACGCACGTCGCTCGTGATGCGCTTGCCGATCGTCACCTGCGGGCCCGTTCGCCCCGTCTTGGAGGAGTATGCGCTGCCGAAGCGGAAGTCGTCGATCACGGGGATGGCGTCTTTCACGGCCGTGGACGCGCCAGACACGGCGCTGAACGCCTCGAGCGCCGCGCCCGCGCCGAGCGCGCCCGCTTGCAGCTGATCGAGTTCCGCGCGCGTCATGCCGATCGTGAGCAACAGCACGATGTCCTCTTGAGACAACGGCGGATCGCTCGTCATCTCGATCTTGAGGTCGTCGGTCTCGCCATAGGCGTGAAGGCCGATGCGCCAGAGCGAACCGCCGCGCGCCGTGGAGCCGGGGCCCGACGAACTCGAGCTCGTGTCGCCACGTCGGTACTCGGTCTCGGCGAGCACGTCGACGTTGGGCGCGATGCGCGTGGGATCGTCGAAGCGCAAGAACGCCTGCTTCACCTCGAACACGCTCGCGCCGAACGGGAGCCGGAAGCGACCGCCGGGCAGCGCCTTCAATCCGCCGCGCAGGCCGAAACGCTGGTTGGTTCCGCTCACGAGCAGCGTGTCGGACTCCGTGACGAGACTGATGTCCGCGAGGTTGTTCTTGATGCGCAGCGGCGCGCGCGCGTGCACGCGGACATCGAGCGACAGCACGTCCAGCGACGGATCGTAGGTGTCGACGACGGTGCGCTTGGATTTGCCGCCGATCGAAGTGAGGTCGCTCGCGAGCACGATCGGTCGCGTGTACTCGGCCGAGGTGATCGTCACGTCGCCGCTCAAGCTCGGCAGCGCGTGCGCGTCGACGCTCTTCGATTCGGCGGTCGCCAGGGTGAGATCTGCGTCGAGCCCGACGTTGATGCCGTCGAGCGGCGTGAGCCTCACCGATCGCACGGCGATGTCCGCGTAGGCGCCGACGAACGAGAAGTTCTTCATGGGCGCGCGTCCCGTGATGCTCAGCGTGCCGCCCGAGAATTTGGCCGTCGCGCGAGAGATCCGCAGCTCGGAGGTGTCCGCGACGATGTCCGCGTCGAGGCCCCCGATCACGCCGGGCACACCCTTGATCGAGAGCTCGCCGGAACGCACGCGCAAGCCGCCTTGCACGTTGGGATCCTTCGCGGGCCCGAACGCGTGCACGCTCCCGTCGAGAGTGCCCTTCGCGGACTCGAGCTTCGGCACGATGCCTACGAGCACGCCGAGGTCGAGCGGCATCAGCTGCGCGGAGAAGTCGAGCTGCGGGTCGTGCGTCACCTTCGTCGCCGAGCCAGAGACCGAGATGCTGCCCGTCAGGCCCGCGGGCGTGGAGAGATCGAACGAGAGCGGCGAGACCGTGAGCGTGTCGGCAGCGAGCGTGAGCCACGCCCCCGTCGGTCGTAGGGAGAGTCGCTTGCCCTCGCGTTCGACGAAGAGCCCGCTCGGCGCGAAGCGGACGATCGCCTCGTCGTACGCGCCCTGTTTGACGCCGTCGATGACGAGCTCGCCCGAGATCTCACCGGACGGCGGCGACTCGCTCGCGAGCCCGAGCGACTTCGTGATCGCCGCGAAATCCAGCTTGCGCAGCGAGAGCGCGCCGCTGATCACCGCCTGCTTTTCGCGCGTCACCGTGAGCTTTCGCACGGCGAGCTGCCCCCCGAACGCGGTGCCGGCCACCGTGAGCGCGCCGTGCGAGGACGTGTCTTGCAGGTAGGCCTCTTTGTCGAACTGTCCGCCGATGACTCCGCCGCATCGGGTGTGACCGCTCACCTGCACGGGCGACGTTTGCAGGAGCCCCACGTGCATTTGCGAGGGGCCGTAGTGGCCGCCCTTGTAGTCGATCGGAGAGACGTCGACGTCTGCGTCCATTTGGATCGCGTCCAGCGTCCCCGACACCTGCGCGATGCCGCTCACCGAGCCATCCAAGTCAGAGCCGATCGCGCCGAGCGTCTGCAAGCGCGACAGTGGCACACCTTCGAGCACGAAGTTGCCGTGCAGCGCGCCGCCGATGTCGGTCTTCATCGAGCCGAGGATCGACCCGACCGTCGAGCCGTCCTTCTCGCGGCGCACCTTGTGAAGCGTGAGCGCGTGCACGTCGAGCTCTGCGCCAGGGAAGCCTGCGAGTCGATCTCGCCAACGCAGATCGAAGTCGGCGTCTCCGTCGTCGAACTTCTCGCCGAAGAGGTCCACGCCGGTGAGGTGAGTCGTCGCGTGCACGTTCACATAGCCGCCGCCGCACGGATCGCCGGGCCCGCCGACGACGACGTTGAACTGCGCGTCCGCGCCGGCCTTCGCGTCGATGCCAAGGAAGCGAGGGTCCTCGTCGAGGTGGAAGATCGACAGGAGATCGCGCACGCCGAACGCGTCGGCCGCGACGGTGCCCTCGACGTGCATGCCAGGCGGCTGGCCGGGCTTGCCGAAGTCGATCTTGCCCGCCGGCAACGCGTAAGTGCTCCCGCCTTTCTTCGCGTGAACGTTCTTGAGCTCCAGCACCGTGTCGGTGAGCGAAGCGTGCAGGCTTGTCACGTCGCCGAAGGACATGTCGTCGAGCGTGTAGTTGGTGACCGAGCCGTCCGACTCGAGACGTACCGGCTTCAGCGGCTCGACCATCAGATGAAAGTCGTTGACCAGCACACGACCGCCCATGCGCGTCGTCGCGATGGGCGCGACGTCCTCGAGCCCGGCGTCCGCCTTGGTGACGTCGACCTGCACCGCGCCGTTGTAGGCGATCGCGACGTACCCGCCCTCGATGTGTGTGTGCGGAAGGTCGCCGTGTGCCGCGCGAAACTGCACCGATTCGGGACGCACGGCGAGGTGGGCGCCGACACGCCCATCGTGAAAGCTGACGATGCGCTGCTTCTGCGGGTCGTCGACCGCGCGATCGTAGACCGCGAACGTCGGCGTGATCGCATCGAAGTCGCAGTCCAGCTTGAGCGGGATGATCGTCCCCGCGAAGAGCGGCACGTGGACCTCCTTGATCTCCCAAGCGACGTGCGGGTGTTCGGCGACGCCGAGGTCGTGCATCAGCTTCGTGAAGTCGACGTCGTGAATGTCTGCGCTGGCACGCAGCTGAATCCCGGGCGCGAATGGCTTCAGCTCGACGTTCGTGAGGTTCACCTTGCCACCCGACAAACCGACGTAGAGCTTCGGGGCCTTGATGATGTCGTCATGGACCGAGACGTCGCCGTCGATCTCTTCCGCGAAGTGGAACTTGTCGAGTGCGATGTCGTGCGCCTCGATGTGACCGTCGAGATCCGGCAAGTTCATGCCGGCGACGAAGCGCACGTCGGCGTCCGCGCCGATCCAGCCGTCGGTCGTCGGCAAGTTCGCGAGGCGCTCGGCGACGCCCACCGGCAAACGAACATGTGCGTGGCCCTCGACCGACGGAGGCGCACCCTTCGTCTTCGGGAAGTCGACGCGCACGTGGTTGAGGGCGACTTCGACGACCCGTTTGTCGTTCGACAACAGATCACAGCCGGGGGTCGTGCCGCTGCCGGTGTCGAGGTCGGCCGCGCCGGTGAGAGAGAGACGACGTACGAGCAAGCCGTCGGGGTCCAGGTGCAGGCGCGCGTCGATGCTGCAGATCTGATCGTCGTCGAACGCGAGGGTCTCGTCCTTGACGCGCGGGCGATGCACCTCGACCGAGCCTCCGCGCACGGCGAACTCGAGCGTCGAGCCACGCGTCGGGTCGTCCTCCGCGCTCACGTCGACGTCGATGTCGCTGGCGATCGCGTGCACTCCGTCGATCGTCAAATCCACTCGCGCGTCCGTGAGCGCCACCACGTTGAACGGCGCGTGAAACGGGCCCGGAGAGGGTCCGGCCTCCGGCAATTTGAGGTTCTGAAGCTTGCCGTTCGCCAACACGACGCGCGCTCGAGGAGACGCGACCTCCACCTCGTCGATGCGAGGCAAGCCCGCGAGCAGCGCGAAGATGCGCGGCTTGACCTAGATGCCGGTGGCCTCCAAAAAAGAGTCACCCCCGTCGGTCGCGTCGACCACCACATGGCTGAGCTCGAGCCCCGGTGGCCAGAGCTTCACCGCCACCTCGAAGCGCGCATGGATCTGCTCCTGGGCCAAGACCTCCTCGGTCTGCGCGGCGGCCCAGTGCCTCACCCACTGGGACCGCACCGCGATCGCGAGCAAGAGCGGAAGGACACCGATGAACGCGAAGAGTCCGCACAAAACCCTCGCCAAACCACGGCCAATCGGCGCCCGCAGCCGGTTGGGCGCAGGCGGCAGGGCGGTGCTTTTTCGGTCGACTTCGGGCATGCGGTCTTAGGGTTGGACGGAACCCTAAGCTCCGCTCCACAAAACTAGCGTGATTTGCGGACAGACGCCCACTCCCTGGCGTCTTTGGGGTAAGGCAAGCCCATGCGTCGGCGAACGGTCGGGGTCATCGACCGGGACGAGCTCATCGCCCGGCAGCTTCGCGACGTCGATGGGTACGACCCCGAGCACGTGATTCGCGTCCTCGAGCCGCTCGTGTTGGAGCGCCGTCGTGAGCGCATTCTCCACGTCGTCGAGCAACGTCTCGCCTCGGTGAGCGTCGTGTTCGACGCGCCCCACGACCCTTTCAACGGAGCGGCGGTTCTGCGGACGTCGGAGGCGTTTGGTGTGCACACGATCCACGTCATCGAGCGAAAAGAGAGCTTCTTGGCCGCTGGAAGCGTGACCCGCAACGCCCACAAATGGATCGACTTGCGCCTCTACAACAGCGCGGCCTCGGCCATCTCCGAGCTGCGCGCTCAAAAAATGACACTCGTGGGCGCTCACCCCGAGGGCGAGCTCATCCCTGATGACCTCGCATCCATCCCCCGGCTCGGCATCGTGCTGGGAAACGAGCACGACGGCATCGCGCAAGACCTCATGTCCGCGTGCGACGAGACGGTCCGCGTCCCGATGCGCGGCATGGTCGAGAGCCTCAACGTCAGCGTCACCGCCGCCGTGCTGCTGTCGCGTGCGACTCTCGGCCGCCCCGGCGATCTCGACCCAGCAGCCAAGGCCAGGCTCTATGCACGAGGCCTGTTTTTCACCGTCCAGCGTGCGAGTGAAGTCTTGGGGCCCGTTCCCGCTACTTTCTAGGAATCACGGGCCAATCATGGTTAGTGTGGTCTCGAACGACATGACGGACGACGACGCAAACCAGAACGCCGACGCGAGCGAAGCGGAAGCCCCCGCAGTATTACAAGGCGAACCGCAAGATCCCGTCGCGGTCGCGCAGGCGGAGGCGGCCAAGTACAAAGACATGGCCCTTCGCGCAGCCGCGGACTTCGACAACTATCGGAAGCGTTCGCGCCGAGAGGTCGAGGACGCACGCAAAGCCGGCCGCGAGGAGCTCTTGAAGGACTTCTTGCCCGTGTTCGACAACCTCGAGCGCGCGCTCGTGAGCTCGCAGCGCGTGACCGACGTGAAGGCAGTCTCCGACGGGCTCTCGATGGTGCTGAAGCAGTTCGAGATGACGCTCGGCAAGAATGGGATCATGAAGGTCCCCACGACGGGCGCCTCGTTCGATCCGTCCGTTCACGAAGCGATTCAGCAGGTCGAGACAGACGAGCATCCGCCCGGAACCATCGTCGCCGAGGTGCAGCCCGGCTACCACACGACCGAGCGCCTGATTCGCGCCGCCATGGTCGTCGTGGCCAAGCCGAAGTCGAGCGGCCCGACGCCTGACGTGTGACGCCCGATCGAGTCCTTATCGGCCCTCACAGACCGCGAGAGTCGCGGGTGGGTGAGGGCGCTGTTGGTCGGGACCGCTCTACGAGAGCGAGGGGCGCACGACCAGATTTGTAGGGGATTCGGTCAGGGGTCATCTATTGTTGGAAACGGGATGAGCAAAGTCATCGGGATCGATCTGGGCACCACGAACTCCTGCGTGGCGATCGTCGAAGCGACGGGCGCGCACGGCAAGATCGAAGTGCGCATCATTCCGAACGCGGAGGGCGCGCGGACCACACCATCGGTCGTGGGCTTCTCGTCCAGCGGCGAGCGCCTCGTCGGACAGCCCGCCAAGCGCCAAGCGGTGACCAACGCGACCAACACCGTGTTCGCAGTGAAGCGCTTGATGGGCCGCAAGAACGACGACCCCGAAGTGCACCGTCAGCGCGAGCTGTCTCCGTACAAAATCGTCGAAGCCCCGAACGGCGACGCGTGGGTGTCGATCGCGGGACGCGAGATGTCCCCGCCAGAGGTGAGCTCGTACGTGCTCGCCAAGATGAAGGAGATCGCGGAGGCCTACCTCGGCGAGCCGGTGACCGAGGCGGTGGTCACGGTCCCCGCGTACTTCGACGATGCGCAACGACAGGCCACCAAGGACGCGGGCCGAATCGCCGGCCTCGACGTCAAGCGAATCATCAACGAGCCGACGGCCGCCGCGCTCGCCTACGGTCTCGACAAGAAGGTGGCCGAGCGCGTGGCCGTCTACGACTTGGGTGGAGGCACGTTCGACATTTCGATCCTCGAGATCGACAACGGCGTCTTCAGCGTGAAGTCCACCAACGGCGACACGCACCTCGGCGGAGAGGACTTCGATCTCCGCATCGTCAACGCCATCGCGGAAAACTTCGAGAACGAGCACAAGGTCGATCTCCGCAAAGACAAGATGGCGTTACAGCGTTTGAAGGAAGCGGCAGAGAAGGCAAAACACGAGCTCTCGTCGTCTCTCGAGACTGAAATCAATCTGCCTTTCATCGCGACTTCAAACAAAGGAGAGCCGCTCCACATCGTCAAACAAATGACCCGCACGGAGCTCGAGCTACTCACGATGGATCTCGTGGAGCGCACGCTCGCGCCGTGCAAGCAGGCCCTCTCGGACGCGAAGATGACGCCCACGGACATCCACAACGTGGTGCTCGTCGGCGGCATGACGCGCATGCCCGCGGTGCAGCGCTCGGTCAAAGAGTTCTTCGGCAAAGAGCCGCACAAGGGCGTGAACCCGGACGAGGTCGTCGCCGCAGGTGCCGCGCTGCAGGGAGCCGCGCTCACCGGCGACACGGTCGAGGTGTTGCTGCTCGACGTCACGCCGCTCTCGCTCGGAGTCGAGACGGGCGGCGGAGTCTTCACTGCGCTCATCACACGCAACACGACGATCCCCACCGAGAAGAGCGAGATCTTCACGACGAGCGTGGACAACCAGTCTTTCGTGCCGATCCACATCCTCCAAGGCGAGCGCGCGATGGCGAACGACAACCGGTCGCTCACGCGCTTCGAGCTCACGGGCATCCCGCCGGCGCCGCGCGGAGTGCCGAAGATTCAGGTCACGTTCCGCATCGACCAGAACGGCGTCGTGTCGATCGAGGCGAAGGACCTCGGCACCGGCAAGGTCCAGAACATGAAGGTCACGCCGACGAGCGGCCTCACGCAAGACCAGGTCGACGCGCTCGTCACGGACGGCGACAAGTACAAAGAGATGGACGACCTACGTCGCCAACTCGCCGATCTCAAGAACCAGTCCGAGACGCTCTTGTACACGACGCAAGCCGCGCTCGAGGGGTACGCCGATCTCGTCGACGCAGAGGTCCTCGAGAGTGCCAAATCGCAGGCCGTGCGTCTCAGATGGCTCCTCGCGGGTGGAGAGCTCGACGCGATCCGCGAGGCGCATCAATCGCTCGAGGCGACCGTTTTCTCGATTGCCGAAAAGATGTACGGGCCCTCGGAGCCAGCCGAACCACCGCCTTGACCCCGAACGCGACTCCGAATGCCCCAGCGCTCGAGTCCGTCCCCGGACGAGCCGCCGCGGCCCGCGGGCTGTCCACCTTGTTTCTATCCGGTTTCGAGGATGGCAGGCTGATTGCTAATGTCCTCAGTACCTTGAGGACCACATCCAAGCCAGTCGTCGTGTTGCTCTGTCTCGGCGCGAGCGCGTGTGGAGTGCGCGAACTGCCGCCGGTCGCCGCCCCTACGCAAGAGCAGTTCGCAGTACAGGACGCGCCGACGACGCCACCGCTCCCTCCCAACTCGCGCGTCACCTTCGACGCGAACGGAGAGAAGGCGAAGGTGCTCGAGGTAACGGGCGAGCTGCGCGGCTCAGGTTACGTGGGTCGCCGCTACACCTCCATCAACGCCATCATGACGAAGACGATCTGCGGTGAGACTCCATGCGTCGCCGACTTGCCCAAAGGCGATCACGAGATCGTGTTCGAGCGGGAACAAGACGGTCAGCGGGAACTCGCGGACGTCAAACTCGGTGATCCGGACAAGGTCGTGCGGCACGCGTTCGGCTCCCTGGAGGTCTCGCCCGCGTTCGGCGTAGGTGTTGCCAGCATCTCGTTGGGCGCGCTCTCGATGGCGCTCTCGTGGATGCCGCTCCTCTTCGCGGGTTTCCAGGGGCGTAGCCAAGACTCACACGACACGCTCGTCTCGGCCGGCGACGGCATGCTGATCGGCGGCGCGATCGCGTTCGTCGGCGGCATCGTCTTGAGCGCGCTCACGCGTCCAGAGCACCACCCGGGGGCGACCAGGCAGTGGGATCTCCCCCCATCCGACACCGCGCGGCCGAACAGCCCGTCACCGATCGCCCCGGCACAGGGCGGCGTTTCGTTCTGACGCGTGGAAAGCCGCGCGCGAGCGCTCTATAGTTCACGGATGGCAGAGTCTTCTACGCAACAGCAGGCGGCGACCGATCTCGTCTTCGATTGGAACGAGGTGCAGCGCCGCGGCCGACTGTTCCACCCGAACGCGACCTTCTTCGACGAGACGCTCCGCGACGGGCTGCAGAACCCGAGCGTGAAGGACCCGCCCATCGAGCAAAAGCTGAAGCTCCTGCACTTGATGAACGACCTCGGCATCCACGAGGCCGACGTTGGGCTTCCCGGCAGCAGCAAGCGCGCGTTCGACGATGTGCTGCGCCTCTGCCAAGAGGTCGTCAGTCAGAAGCTCAAGATCAAGATCGCGTGCGCGGGCCGCACGGTGGTCGGCGACATCACTCCGATGATCGAGATCAGCCAGCGGGCAGGCATCCCCATCGAGGTGTACGCATTCATCGGGTCGAGCCCGATCAGGCAATACGCCGAGGGTTGGGACGTCGACCTCATCGCCAAGCGCAGCGCCGAGGCGATTGACGTCGCGGTCAAAGCCGGATTGCCGACTTGCTATGTCACTGAAGACACCACGCGCTCACGCCCCGAGGTGCTGACTACGCTGTTCCGAACGGCGATCGACCACGGCGCTACCCGATTGTGTCTCTCGGACACTGTCGGTCACGCCACTCCCGACGGCGTGCGCAATCTCGTTCAATTCACGCGCAGTGTGATCTCCGGCACTGGCGCCAAGGACATCGGCATCGACTGGCACGGACACAACGACCGCGGGCTTGCGCTCGTCAATGCATTGTGGGCGCTCGAGTTCGGCGCGGATCGCGTGCATGGCACCGCGCTCGGCATCGGCGAGCGGGTCGGCAATGCGCAGATGGAGCTCATCTTGTTGAACATGAAGCTCCTCGGCTCACTCGAGCACCAAGACCTCACGAAGCTCATGGAGTACTGCGAGACCACGGCCAAAGCGGTCGGCTGGAATGTCGCATTGAATTATCCGCTAGTCGGCGCAGACGCATTCCGCACGGCCACAGGCGTGCATGCCGCGGCGATCATCAAGGCGATGCAGAAGGGCGACGCGTGGCTCGCCGATCGCATCTACAGCGGAGTGCCAGCGGGAATGTTCGGTCGCAAGCAAGAGATCGTGATTGGCTTCATGTCCGGCGCGTCCAACGTGAGCTACTACCTGCGCGAGCGCAACATCGAGGCCGACGAGACGCTCGTTGCTGAATTGCTCAAAGAAGCCAAGAGCGTAGATCACATCCTCACGGAAGCCGAAGTGATGACCGTCGTGAAGCGCGTGCGCAAGTGATCGTGCCAGTGGCACGATCACTGAGGAACGTTTTGTCCAAGCGACCCGCAGTGCCGGCTTGGAGGGTCTGATGGCGCACGCAAACAGCGGACGAGTTCGAATCTATTACGACGTCACCGAGGGGCACGGCAGCGGCTCGGAGACGGTCGTGCTCTTGCAGGGATTGGGGCTCAGCTCGCGCTTCTGGTTCGAGCAGCCGACGATCTTGGCGGACATGCCGGACGGTCCGAAGCGCGTCGTCGTCATCGACAATCGCGGCGCTGGCCGCAGCGACAAGCCCTCAGGGCGCTATCGAATGCGCGAAATGGCAGACGACGTCATCGCGGTGCTGGATGCGATCGGTTGCGAGCGCGCCACCCTCGTCGGGGTCTCGATGGGCGGCATGATCGCTCAGAGAGTCGCAATGCATCACCCCTCGCGCGTCGGCGGATTGGTGCTCATTGCGACGATGCCCGGGCTGCCACACTCGCGCTTGCCGAGCCCCAAGGCGATTGGATTGCTATTGACGCTTCCGCTCCAGAAGAAGCGCAGCCGCCAGCACGATCGCCTGCTGCTGCCCGAGAATGAGCTCGATCGCGCGTCCGTACATTTTGCCAAGTGGCCGGACGCGCTCGCAAAAGATCCACTGAGCGCCAGTACATTCGCTTCTCAATTCGCCGCAGTAGCCACCAATTGGACGGGCAGACTGCACGATAAAATCGAGTGCCCGGCGGTGATCGTCAGCGGCAAAGAGGACATCCTCATCCCGCCAGAGAACGGTGCGCGCATCGCCAAACGAATTCGCAACTCGCACAATGTCGTGTTGGACAACATCGCCCACGCGATTCCATTGCTCGATAAAGAGGTTGTGACGCGGAGTTTGCGGCAATTGCGGATGATGACGTCCTAGAACTCACAGTCCATGAAGCCATCGCGTACGCCGCAAGCGTCCGTCGGAGCGCAGCAGTTTTTCATGCCTTCGCACCGCAGAGGCCCTGCGCAAGCGTTGGGTTCACAGACACATCCGCAAGTGAGAATGACCGTAGTCGCGCGACCGTTACGTCGTGCGCTCTTCGTCAGACAAATCGTTCCGCTTGGGCACGGGACTTCACACGGGCGAGGGGTCGAGAAGTCGCCGGATTCGAGGGGCGGCGGATCGCCGGTGCGCTCCGCAGGCCACAACGTGGCGTATCTCCGACACGCAGTTGCGGAACCGGAGCTTCATCCACGATCACCACGCCCTGCCTCGCTCACAACGCGGCCAAGCGCTTCCGTCTTCTTGGGAGGACGAGTCTCCCTGGTCGAACGATTCGACCAGGGAGACCGATAGCGTCCTAGATCTATGACCTTGCCCCCGTGAGACATCCAGAGTGTAGCCCGTCGCTTTCTCCAATCAGTCCCGTCAAGCGACACATCCACACTTTTAGAAATTCGTAGTTCGATAGTGACACCTCAATCGAGTCGCGCGCGCGAGCCGACGAGACAGAAGTCCTCCTTGGCGCCAGCCGAAAATGGTCAAGGCACCAATCTTCCCGTTACAAATCTCGCGCCATCAATACGAGAGTCGAATTCAGCCCAACTCGCGAGCGTCCGCACTGTCCATGGACACTGCCGCGCCTGTCCCCGGACATGGCGGCGGATTGTTAGTGCTTCGGCGTCTTACCCATCGTGAACACGAGCGCCCCGCCTTTGACGAGATCGGCGTGATGAATGATGGGCTGTGTGATCGGCGCGCCATTGAGTGTGATCGCCTGCACGTAGGGCTGATCGTCCGACACTCCGTCCGCGTCGATCGTGAGCTTGCCGCCGCTGAGGACGAGCTCCGCGTGCGACACCATCGGCGCGCCCAGCACGTACTGATCGCTGCCGGGGATTGGGTAGAAACCGAGCGCGCTGAACACGAGCCAGGCGCTCATGGTGCCGCCGTCGTCGTTGCCGGGCAGGCCGTCCGCGCCGGCGCCGTACACCTCGCGCTCGATCCACCGAAGCCACTTCTGCGTGAGGTCGGGGCGCCCGGCAAGCGCGAACAGATACGGCGAGTGGATGTCCGGCTCGTTGCCACCCCAATAGAACTTGCGCATCGCCGCGCGTGAGATCGCGCCAGGCGTGACCCAGTCCACCGCGTCGTAGTCGGCTTTGCCTTGGACGAAGAAGCTCTCGAGCTTGGCGACGAACGCGTCCTTTCCGCCAAGCGTCTTGATGAGCGCGTCGGAGTCGTACCAAGGGCCCCAGAGGCTGTGCCATGCGTTCGCCTCCGTGAAATCGCTCGAGGCGACCGAGGGATCACCGTGTGGCGTGGACCACGAGCCGTCGTCTGCTTTCGCCCATAAAAAGCCGCTCGTCGGCTCGTACAGCTTCTGCCAGCCGTGCATCCGAGCGCGCAGCGTGGTCGCGTCGTCCGAGTGGCCGAGCGCGTCGGCGAGGTTCGCGAGCGCGAAGTCGTCCTGTCCGTACTCGATCGTCCACGACACGCTGGCGCCGACGGTCCCGGGCACGTAGCCATCTTGCATGTACTTGATCGCCTGGTTCCGGCCGGCGCGACCTTTTGCGGGCTCGGTCGTGCCGAGCGCGGCGGCGCGCATGAGCTGATAGGCGCCCTCGGCGTCGAAGTCGCGCACACCTTTGACGTACGAGTCCGCGAGCTCGACCTCGGCGCTCGAGCCGATCATCGTGCCCGCTTCGCCCGTCGCGATTGGCCACTTCGGAAAGTATCCGGCTGCCTTCGCCATGGCGACGAGCGAGCGCGCCGAGTCCTTCGCTCGGTCGGGCGCGACGAGATCGTAGAGCGGGTGAAGCGTGCGGTAGGTGTCCCAGAGAGACATGTCCGAGACGTAGTGAAAGTCCGCCTTGCCGACCTTGCCGTCGAGCCCGACATAGCTCCCGTCGACGTCGCTCAGCACGGTGGGCATCAAGTACAAGTGATAGATCGCGGCGCTCAACATCGCCTGCGCCGAGGCGTCTCCGCCGGTGAATGCGATCGTCGAGAGGGCTTGTTTCCAGGCGTTCGAGGCGGTGGTGGACTCGTCATCGAACGCGAACGTCGGCATCTCGGCTGCCAGGTTCGCCTTCGCTTCGTCGGCGGATACGAGCGACACTCCGACCTGCAGCTCGACGGGGGAGGGATCCTTCTTGAGATCGAAATCGAGGTCGAAGCCGACCTTGGTCCCCGCCGCATGCGTGCCGGCTGCGGGCGCTTGCCCGTTGGACCACATCACGCTCCCGCTCCAGTCCTGCTTGGTGCGCATCGCGAAGTAGATCATCGATCCGCCGAAGCCGCGTGACATCTGGCCGACGCTCCGGAAGCTGCCGACGGCGGAGCGTGTGCTCGGATCGAGATCGACCGTGACGTCCTTGATCGTGCCGCTCTCGAGCTTGTGATCAAGATCGATGACGACGTGGCCCGCCGTCGAGGTCTTGTCGAACGTGTAACGGTGGTGAGCCGTGTGAGGGAGGGCTGCGATCGATACTTGGATATTGCCCCGTGACAGAGTGACGTCGTAGCGGCCAGGAACGGCCTTCTCCGTCGCCTTATCGAACTTGGACGCGTAGCCCGTGGCGGTGGTCCGAGACGCGTCGAAGGTGTCGACCGGCATCACGCCGAGCACGCCGTAGTCTTGCGCGCCCGTGCCATGCAGGTGCAGGTGCGAAAATCCCTGGAGGGTGTCGTCCTCGTACCAGTAGCCAGAGTAGTGGAGGAAGTTGATGGTGCCCCAACCGCCGGTCGTGTCTGGCCCTGCCTTGATCATGCCCTGCGGCGCGGCGGCCCCGACGAACGCGCTGCCGTACCCGTAACCGAAGCCACCCGTGCCGATGAAGAGCGGCGAGAGAGGGGGTGCCTGGGGTCGAGTGATTGACGAGTCATCCGATGTGAAGTCGGGCGGTTTTGCCGCGGTGGCGGTCGAGCACGCTGCGATGAGAGCGATGGATGCAGACGACCACGGGCGCATAGTGGCCAGCATACCTCAACCCAATCGGTCGACCTTGCGCAACTCCGGAAACAGGCCGGCCCACACTAGAACGACCAAGAGCGTGCCGACGCCGCCGACGACGACGGCACGCACCGGGTTCAGCCACGCGGCGGTGACGCCGGACTCGAACTCGCCGAGCTCGTTCGACGCGCCGACGAAGACGAGGTTGACCGCGGAGACGCGACCGCGCATCGCCTCCGGGGTCTCGAGCTGCACCAGGGTCTGCCGGACGGCGACCGAGACCATGTCAGTGGCGCCGACGATCATGAGCATCGCCATCGAGAGCACGAAGCTCTTGGAGAGTCCGAAGCCGATGGTCGCGAGTCCGTACAGGAACACGCACGCGAACATCCATGTTCCCGTGTTGCGTCGCAACGGGCGGAACGCGAGCACGATGGCGGTGAACGCGGCGCCCATCGCGGGTGCGCTGCGCAAGAGACCGAAGCCGAGCGACTTGACGTGGAGCGAGTCTGCGAACAATGGCAAGAGCGCGACGGCGCCGCCCAACAGGACTGCGAATAAATCGAGCGAAATCGAGCCCAAAATCAGCTTCTTTTGCCAGACGTAGCGGACACCCGCGAGCAGCGTCTTCCACGACGCGGCCTCGACGTCGCGCTTGATTGTCGGCTTCCTCATCGCGAGCACGAGCACCATCGCGACGGTGGAGAGCGCGGCGGTCGTGCCGTACACGCGAGAGGGACCGAGCGCGTAGAGCATGCCGCCGATCGCCGGACCGAGGATCGTGCAGCCTTGCCAAAACGTCGAGCTCCACGCGACCGCGTTTCCGAAGTCCTCCTTGCCAACGATGCTCGGCAAGAGCGCCTGACCCGCCGGACCCGCGAAGACGCGCGCGACGCCGAACAACAGGAGCATCGCGTAGATCGGCGCGACGCTCGTTCCGCCCGCGCGCGCGTTGAGCATGAGCGCGCCCGAGATGAGCGCGATCGAGCCGTGGCAAGCCGCGAGAACGAGTCGACGATCGAAGCGATCCGCCACATGACCCGCAACGAGCGAGAGCGCTAGGAATGGCAAGAACTGCATCAGGCCGACCATGCCGAGATCGAACGCATTGTGGGTGAGCGCGTTGACCTGCAGGCCCACCGCGACGCTCTGCATCTGGATGCCGAGAATCTGGGCGATGCGCGCAGACTGAAGGAGACGGTAGTCGCGGTGCCGGAAGGCGGCCCACGGAGACGCACGGTGCGGCGGCATCGAACGTTGGAGTTACTCTGCGTGGATCGACTTGTCACCTTGTCGCGAGCCGTGGCGGGCGGTTGCCAGATTGATCCGTGTGCGAGCGCGGACCCTGCGCCTCCGCGAGAAACGTCGGTGGATCGTGCCTGGCACTGTGCTTGCGATGGGCGCATGCATGCAGCTCACTCCCTATCGGCGCGCAGCGCCTCGCGTGGATTTACCCCGACAACATGCGTCCTGCACGGACGACTCTGCTCCGCATCCGTGCGATCTCGCCGAACCGCGCGCGCTCTTCGCGCACCCACGCTGGCGTTGGGTGTGGCTAGGGCTCAGCGCGTTCGGCGCCTCGGCCATCACGGCGATTGCGCTCTCGACGGTCATGCCGAGCGGCAACATCGACCTCGGTGAGCGCGCACTGCGAAAGCGACCGATCGTAGCGCAGCTCAGACGTCCCACGCGGTCAGCATCGTTGTTGGTCGGTGCGGTCCATGACCCGGCTTCGCTCTTTGCGTACGCACAGGAAGCCAAGCGCGAAGGGAACGACATCACATTGGTAGATGCGTGGGTGTCCGCCCAATCGATGCCACGGCGCGCGACGACCTTCGAGGACGCTCTCGGCATCTCGTCGATGGATGTCGTGATGAGCGTCGACGGCTTCGCGACGACCGAGCTCACGCTCGCGGGCGATGACTACAGGCGCCACATCGTCGAGCTCCGCCGCGACGGCAGGATCGTCGTCATCTCCGTGCGTGAGAGCGGATGATCAGATGCAAGTGCCGTTGACGCACTTTTTTTGCTTGCTGCACTGAGCGCAAGCCTGACCGTTGCCGCCACACGCCTGCACGATCACACCCATCACGCACGTGTTGCCGTTCGTGTCGCAGCAGCCACCGTTGCAGAGCTGCTGTTGCGAGCAAGCCGTCACGCACCCACCGGTTGTCGTGTCGCACGCCATGTTGGCCGGGCAGTCCGTCGGTACGAGGCAGCCCGCGTCGGCAGCGTCCACCACGCTCGATGCGTCACTCGCGTCTGTTCCGCTCGCGTCTTTTCCGCCTGACGAGTCAGCGACGCTGCTGTCCTTGGTGCTCGTGTCGGGCTTGCTGCCCGTGTCCGCACTCGAACTCGTGTCGTTGGCGCTCGAGTCCGGCACGCCGGTCGTCGTCGAGTCGTCGCCGCCACACGCGACGAGTGAAGAGACACAGCCCGCGAGAACCAAGGGAAGAATGTAAGAATGCATGGGTGCACTCTACATCAAACTTCAGTCGGCGCGATAGGCGATCTCCGGCGGCGCCTTGAAGAACGCGTTTCGCTCGGGGTCGTTGTACGTCCTGTAGTCGGGAGTCCAGGGCGCGAAGGTCATCATGCCGTTCTCGTCGACGTTGATGGTCAACGCCTTCGGTACGACAGTGCGGTAGCTCGAGCCGCCCGGCAGGTCTTCGTTGTCGCTTCCGCCCGAGGAGAAGAGCGTGAAGAGCTGCGCCTGCGGATCGTCGTACACGCGCACGAACCCGTCGTTGGTCTTCTCGTGCCCGCGGACGAGCGCGTTACATCCCACGCGTTGCATGAACGCCTTGAACTGCATCTTGCCGAACGCGAAGCGCGCGCTCTTGTCCTGCAAGTCAGCCGGGATCACGTCCGCGGTGGATGGGTCGCTCCACATCATCTGAAAGCGCATGTCGGAGTCGTTCAACGAAGACAAGTCGACGTAGCGCTCCTTGAGAAGCCGATCGCGCGGGATGCCGCCGTGCACGAACATCGTGCGATTGAAGAAGAGCACGTTGGGCATCTGCTCGAACACGGACTGGTAGTGGCGAAACACGTCGATCGGGAGGTGCGGCTTCAGCGTATTGATCGCCTCCGCCGGCTTCACTCCGCCGTACATGTTGCCTTTGTACTCTACGTAGTATTCGTGGTTGCCGCGCAGTACGTAGACGAACTCGGGCGCGGTAGCGAAGAGCTGCAAGACGGTGCGCAGCACGCCGTTGAGCGAGAACATCCCGCGATCGATGTAGTCGCCCAATAAAATGAGCTTCGGCTCCGGGTTGTTCTTGGGGTCGCGGCGGAACGCGTCCACGCGATCGAAGAACCTCGACTGCATGAGCGTCGCCTTCAAGATGCTGTAGCAACCGTGCAAGTCACCGAGCACGGTGAGCTCGTACTTGTGACCGGGCAGGGTGGGCACGACGTAGATGTGGCCGTCCAAGAAGGGCGCTTGGCCGGCGAAGTCGGTCACGTTCTTGTGTCCGTTGAGCTTGCCGTTGCCGATCTTCCGCTGCTCGTCCCACATCTCTACGACGCGATCGAGGAGCTGGCGGTCGCCCTGGATCTGCTTGGAGATACGCCCCGGATCGGCGGAGTAGTGAAACTCGGTGGGCGCGAAGAACGGGTGGTCTTGCCCGCTCGTCGGCAGCTCGAGGGTGTCTGCGAGCTGCACGCCTGCGCCGCCATCGTCGGCGTCCTCCTCGAGATCGACGCCCTCCGCGTTGTTGAGCAGGTTGCCGATCTCCGCGCGGAACTGCGCCTCGGCGGGGTGGACCTCGCCGTCTGCCATGATGAGATCGTCGATGGTCTCCATGAGCTGCTCTTGGCCGCCGCGATCGAAGCTCTGGAAGATCTCGAAGCAGCGCACCTTGAGCTTGCTGTGCACGAACGCGGTCTGGTCCTCTTTGTCGGCGACGGACTCCGTGAAGAGGTCCTTGACGGACTGGTCGATGCCCTCGAACACCTCGTGAAAATGCGCGGTGAATTTGCCGACGACCTCCGCCTTCATCTTCTCGTCTGCCCCCTGCATCGCGCCGTCCGCGCGCGTCTTGACGAGCTTGGCGATGTAGTCCCGAACGAACGCCTTCTCCTTCTGGTCGAAGTCGCCGTCGATGTACCCGAACGTCACCAGGTAAAAGATGATGGCGTGCATCTGCTGCTCGGCCCGGTTCGGATCGTCACTAAAGGTCAGCATAGCGACCGAGTCTATCAGTGCTACATCCAAGCCTCCATGGCCCTCAACGAATCCACCCGCGCGCAAATCGACGAGCTTTTGAGCAAGAACCACGTGGTGCTCTTCATGAAGGGCACGCGGCATTTCCCGCAGTGCGGCTTCTCGGCATCGCTCGTTGGCGTCATCGCCCAGTACGTGCCGAAGTTCGAGACCGTCAACGTGTTGGCCGCGCCGGAGCTGCGTGAGGGCATCAAGGAGTACAGCAACTGGCCGACCATTCCGCAGCTGTACGTAAAACGCGAGTTGATCGGCGGCGCGGATATCGTGCAATCGATGCATGGCGCCGGCCAACTGCACGAACTGTTCGGCCTGCCCGCGCCGGACCGCACGCCGCCGACCATCACGATTACGGACGCGGCCGCCGATGCCATTCGCAACGGCATGGGTGATGCTGCAGACGCCGCACTGCATCTGCATATCGACGCGCGTTTTCAACCGCGCTTCAGCCTGGAGCCGGCCAGTGGCAGCGAGATCGCAGCACATGCCAACGGTATCGAGGTGCTGTTCGAGCACACCATCGATACCGACCTGGCCATGTACCTGCGGCCGGGCGA